>Ga0265327_10000043_pt1 | contig 285108 bp, 253 predicted proteins | sample 41621metaG_FD_202089 | JGI IMG/M metagenome (GOLD analysis project Ga0265327, IMG submission 202089) | Rhizosphere microbial communities from Carex aquatilis grown in University of Washington, Seatle, WA, United States - 4-16-21 metaG | ecosystem: Host-associated > Plants > Roots >...
GACAACGCGAGCTTCGCGCGAGCTGTGGCTTCCTTGCACGGATTGGCCGTGCGCGAGCGGGCAGATCGGCTGGAGTTGGCCCCGAAGTAGCGAGCGGTTGTTGCGCTTGTTGAAGTGTCGATCCGCACGGACCTTGCGGCCCATCCCGTGTGTGGGAGCGCGGACCCGCCTCTTTCCCGCTGCGCGAGAACGGGCCCGCTTGGCGAACAGGCCGGCTTCAACGCTGCGCTGCGCGCCGTACCGGCCAGATCGCCACCCCATCCACTCGCCACGCCCGGAGCCATTTGGCGGGCTAGGCTGGGCTTTTGTGAAATCTCCTTGGACGAATGGTTTGCATTAAGTAATTGATTTAAAAGGATAAATTCGTCCAATGGCGTCCCGAGAAGTGTCAGCAAAACCAACAAAAATCCTATGGGGTGCAAGGGGTAGCGAGTTCGAATCCCGCCGCCCCGACCAATAACAAGAAAAGATCAACGGCCTGGGCGCCTCAGGGTGTCCAGGCCGTTATCACTTGTGGCGTGCATTCTTCGGCGGCCTGTTCCGCTTTCAGCAACGACTGTTCGCCGCTTTGCGCGGTCTGTCGCACGAGCCGCGCAAGCGCATCTCCACTGCGAATAAGCTTCGTTCATCCCATCAACTCCTTGGAGTGAATCATGAGCAACGCAGAAGAACTTTCCAAGCTCGCCGACCTGCATCAGCGCGGCGCGCTGACCGATGAAGAGTTCGCGCAGGCCAAGGCCCGCATCCTCTCCGGCCAAGGTTTTGCGAGCAGCGGTTCGACGGGTTCAGCCTCCAGCGCACCCGCCACGCAAGCCATCAATACGCTGCGCCGCAGCCGCAATGACCGCTGGATCGGCGGCGTCTGCGGCGGCATCGGCGAGATCACCGGCATCGCTTCTTGGGTCTGGCGCCTGATCTTCGCGGCGCTGATGATGTGCGCGGGCACCGGCGTGCTGTTCTACATCCTGCTGTGGATCTTTGTGCCGGAGGAATGATCTGTTGAAATCGGCGCACTCCAACCCGAGAGGTGCGCGATGGACCAGCTCTTTCCCTGCCTGTGGTTCAAGGACGAAGCCGAACAGGCGGTCGAGTTCTACCTGTCCGTATTCAAGGACGGACGCATCCGGCAGGTGATGCGCATGGGGCCTGAGGGCCCCGTCATCGTGATCGAGTTCGAACTGCGGGGCCGGCGCATGATGGCGCTCAACGGCAATCGCAATCCGGGGTTCACGCCAGCGGTTTCCTTGGTCGTCGAATGCGAGACGCAGGACGACATCGACGCGCTCTGGGATGTCTTGAGCGCTGCGGGCAAGACCCAGCAATGCGGCTGGCTCAGCGACCGCTACGGCGTGACCTGGCAGATCGTGCCGCGCCAGTTGCCCGTCATGCTGCGCGACTCCGATGCGGCGCGCGTCATGCGCGTGATCCAGGCGATGACGCCTATGGTCAAGCTCGATCTCGCGGTGCTGACGGCGGCCTACCTCGGCGCGTGAGGCGGCAAGTGAGGCGGCCCATTCGACGCTATGCTGCCGCGCATGGACGGCACGCTTGAGTTCAATCCAACCCTGGTCGGGGGCACCGCCGCCGATGACTTGCCGGTGGCCCGGCTGGCCGGCTCCTGGACGCTGCTGCAGCTGCGCGATCACTTCGACGATCTGGCCGCCCAGGCTGCGGAGCTGGCGAGCAACCCTTCGCGGCTCTGGGATCTGCGCGAGGTGCAAAAGCTGGACCATGCGGGCGCCTTGCTGCTCTGGCAGGTCTGGGGGCGCAAGCGGCCCGAGCAGGTGCAATGGCTGCCCGAGCATGACGCGCTGTTCAAGAGCATGGACGTGCCGGCCCTGCCGCGGCCGCGCAAGCGCCGCGCGCGGGAGAGCCTGGCGCCGCATTGGTTCGGCCTGGCCAGCCATCTGGTGGACGGCACGCGGCTGCTGGGCCAGCTGGCGCTGGATGTGATCAGCCTCATGCGCGCGCCCAAGCTGATTGCCTGGCGCGACATTTCGGCGCAGATCTACCGCACCGGCGCGCAGGCGCTGGGCATCACGGCTCTGGTGGGCTTTCTGGTCGGCATCACGCTGTCCTACCTGACCTCGCGCCAGCTCAAGGCCTATGGGGCGGACATCTTCGTGGTCAACATCCTCGGCCTGTCGGTCTGGCGCGAGCTGGGCCCGCTGCTGGCGGCCATCCTGGTGGCGGGGCGCAGCGGCTCGGCCATGACGGCGCAACTCGGCGTGATGCGCGTCACGCAAGAACTCGACGCACTCTCGGTGATGGGCATCTCGCACACCATCCGGCTGGTGCTGCCACGGATCGCGGCCTTGGCCGTCTCCTTGCCGCTGGTCGTGGTGTGGACCAGCTCATTGATCCTGCTGGGGGGCATGCTGGCCGCGGGCGCGATCCTGGGTCTGGACTATGTGCAGTTCCTGCGCGGCATCCCGGCTGCGGTGCCGATTGCCAACCTGTGGCTGGGCCTGGCCAAATCGGTGGTGTTCGGGGTCCTGATCGCCTTCACGGCCTGCCACTACGGCCTGCGCATCAAGCCTAACAGCGTGAGCCTGGGGGCGGGCACGACCGAGTCGGTGGTGAGCTCCATCACCCTCGTCATCATCGTGGACGCCTTGTTTGCCGTGCTGTTCTCGGATGTGGGCATATGAAGAGTGAAACCGTCATCGATGTCAGCCATGTCACGACCGTGCTCGGCCGCGTGGTGATCCATCGCGACATCAGCCTGCAGGTGCGCGCCGACGAAGTGATGGCCATCATCGGCGGCTCGGGCAGCGGCAAGACCACCTTGCTGCGCCTGATGCTGGGCCTGGAGCAGCCGACCGGCGGCGAGGTGCGCGTGTTTGGCCAGCGGCTGGGCAACTGCGATCCGGCCGAGTTCGACGCCGTGCGGCACCGCTGGGGCGTGCTGTTCCAGCAAGGCGCCTTGTTCTCGTCGCTGACCGTGTTCGAGAACATCGCGCTGCCGCTGCGTGAACTGTCTTCCATGCCCAAGGCGCTGGTGCACGAGCTGGTGATGCAGAAGCTGCTTCAGGTGGGCTTGTCGGCCAACGACGGGCTCAAGCTGCCGGCCGAGCTTTCGGGCGGCATGATCAAGCGCGTGGCGCTGGCGCGCGCGCTGATCCTCGACCCCCAGCTGCTGTTTCTGGACGAGCCCACGGCAGGCCTGGACCCGGCCAGCAGCAAGCAGTTCGTGCAGTTGATCGAGGGCCTGCGCACCGAGATGAAGCTGACCGTGGTGATGGTCACGCATGATGTGGAGACGCTGTTCGCGCTGTGCGACCGCGTGGCCGTGCTGGGCGAGAAGCGCTTGCTGGCGTGCGGTACGCTGGCCGAAGTGGTTTGCGTCGAACATCCCTTCATCCGTAACTTCTTCCTCGGCCAGACGGCGCGCTGCCAGGAAGAGTCCTTGCGCGACTATCGCCAAGTACTTTCCACTGCCTCCTTGCTGGAACAGGAACCCTAGATGAAACGACCCCCACGCTCGCTTCGTTCGCTGCCCCCAGAGGGGGGGCGCCAGTCCCTTCGGGCGGTCGGGCGGTACTGACATGGAAAACAAGTCCCACGTCCTGGCCACAGGCCTCTTCGTGCTGCTGCTGGGCGCGGCCCTGATCGGCGTGATCGCGTGGTTCCAGGGTGACCACCGCAGCACCAGCAGCTACACCGTCGTGGCGCGCTCCGGCGTGCCGGGGCTCAATCTCAAGGCGCCCGTCAAGCTCAACGGCGTGGAGATCGGCAAGGTCGAAGACATCGGCTTCGACCCGTCCAATCCGCGCCAGGTGCTGGTCAATGTCGAAGTGGCCGAAGGCTCGCCGATCAGCACGGCCACGCTGGCCAAGCTCGGCTACCAGGGCATCACCGGCCTGTCCTTCATCGACCTGAACGACGACGCCAACGTGCGCGACCCCAAGCCGCTGGCCGAGGGCTCGCGCATCGAGCTGCATGCGTCGGCGCTGGACGAACTGGCCAGCAACGGGCCGCGCGTGCTGGCCAGCATCAGCCTGGCGGCGGACCGCGTGAACCAGTTGCTGGGCGAGACCAACCAGCGCCAGCTCATGCACACGCTCAAGAGCTTCGACGAAACCGCCCAGCAACTGACGCAACTGGCACAGACCCTGCAGCCCGCCGCGGCCAAGCTCGCGCCCTTGACGCAGCATGCGGATGCCCTGATGGGCAAGGCCGACGGTACGCTGCAGCACCTCGACGGGCTGACGGACGAGGGCCGGCAACTGGCGCAGGAGCTGCGCCAACGCGCGGTGGCGCTCGACCACATGGCCCAGGCGGCCGACCAGCTGCAGCACACCGCCGAGCGCCTGGAAGCCGCCTTCGTCGGCCCTGACAAGCCCGTGCAACAGCCGCTGGTCGATGCGCTGAACCAGGCCGCCCACGCGGTCGAGAAGGCCGCCAAGCAATTGGAAGCGCAGCCGCAAGGCCTGCTTTACGGCCGCCCGGCAGCCAAGGCCGGCCCCGGCGAGCCCGGCTTCGATCCCCAACGCAAATGAGGACCGCGTGATGATGTGCCTGCGCCCCTTGCTGATGAGCCTGTCCTGCGGTCTGATCCTCTCTGCGTGCAGCAGCCTCTCAGCGCTGCCACCGCCATCGGTCTACGACCTCGGCCCGGCGCACGTCGCGGAAGCCTCGCCAGGCGAGCCTCGCCTGCAAGTGCTCGCCGATCCTGGGCTGCAAGGCACGGAGATTGTCTACCGCCTGATGTACGTTGACGCGTATCGCGTAGAGAGCTACCGCGACAGCCGCTGGCTGGCCCCACCCGCGGAGTTGTTGGCGAGCCGCTTGTCAGCAGATTTGCGCGTGATCGGCATACTGCGGCTGCAACTATTGGCCTTCGAGCAGGAATTCCAGTCACCCACGCAGTCGCAAGTTCGTCTGCGTGTCCGCGCGTGGCATGGCCTTGCCGTGGACTCTGGCAAGACCAAGGATTTCGAACTCTTGCTTCCCGCCTCCCCGAACGCGGCGGGTGCTGTCGCTGCACTTTCCACGGCAGTGGACCAACTGGCTCTGCAATTGAGCCAATGGGGCAATCCCCCCTGATTGAAGGTGGATGGCCTTCGGCAGTATTTCAAAAATAGGCCGATGTCCAGTCTAAATTAGTCGGCCCTTTTATATGGGCGCCTCCCGGATCGCACATCCTGCCCGATCGCTATCCGAAGTCCTATGGGATTCCCGAGGCCTTGCCCGAGGGCGTTGGCCCCTTGCTCTGGTACCCGTTCAAAACGGCGGGCTTGAAGACGCTGCCGCGCTGCTCGCAGCGCTGGATGAAATCACGCGCCAACTGCGAATCGGGCCGCAGGCGCTGGCCGATGTAGATCTCCTGCCGGCGTTCGGCAATCTGGCTGCGCAGACGCTCGGCCATTACCCCCAGGGGATCGAGCCCTTGCGCCTCGGCGCTTTCCACTGCATCGCGGAGTTTTTTTACCGCGTGCGTATCGAGCAGGGCGCGGTGCGCCTGCACCACGCGCAGCCGGCCCTGCACAGCCTGCTCGCTGCGCGCGAGCCAATGGCGGATCGCATCGGCATTGCCGCCAGTCACCTTGACCGGGTCCTCGCCCGCGGCCAGCAGCAGGCGTTCGAGAATCTCGCGATCACCATTCGCATACGCCTGATTGATCGTCATCATCTGCTGCTCGCGCTGATGGCGTTGCCTGTCGCTGCCGGCCAGGTCGGGATGGAAGCGCATGGCGGCGCGCCGGTACAGCGTCTTCAGCGGCGGCGGCCCCAGTTCGATCAGGCCGCCGGCCGGCTCTTCCGGCAGCGGTGAGCCTGCGGGCAGGCTCGGCAAGAGGGGCAGGGCAGTGGCCTGCGGCAGGCGCGGCATGCTGGCCTCGACGCCGTTGCGGCGCAGCGCTTCAACCAGCAGCGAGGTGGCGCAATGCAGCTGGGATTCGAGCGCGTCGAGCTCCAGATAGAGCGGCTCCAGCGCCGCGGTGTAGCGGTCGACAAAGGCCTCCAGCTGTTTGCGCAAATCGCCGAAATCCTGCTCCTGGCGGACCAGCGAGCGCTTGGCTTCGTCGAGTTGGGTGCGACGACGGACAAGATCGTGTTTGGTGATCGCCGTGCTGCTGCTCATGTTCTGCGAATTGTGCGGCCAATCGGAGACGCTCCAATGAAAAACAGCCCACCGAAGTGGGCTGTTTCAGGCCGTTTGAGGGCTTTCCCTGATCAGGGAGCGGAGGCTGCGGACGCCGCCATTTCAGGCATGGACGCCGCGTCCGAAGCTGCAGCCATCGGCGCAGCTACCGCAGCCGGCGCCTCGACCTTGGCCGCGGGTGCCGCGGCCATCGGCAGCAGCGGCACGATCAGCAGGGCCACGATGTTGATGATCTTGATCAGCGGGTTCACAGCGGGGCCGGCCGTGTCCTTGTACGGGTCGCCCACGGTGTCTCCGGTGACGGCCGCCTTGTGCGCTTCCGAGCCCTTGCCACCGTGATGGCCGTCCTCGATGTACTTCTTGGCGTTGTCCCAGGCACCGCCGCCCGTGCACATGGAGATGGCGACGAAGAGACCCGTGACGATGGTGCCCATCAGCAGGCCGCCAAGGGCCGCGGGGCCGAGCAGCAGGCCAACCAGGATCGGCACGACGACTGGCAGCAGCGAGGGGATGATCATCTCCTTGATCGCGGCAGTGGTCAGCATGTCCACGGCCTTGCCGTATTCGGGCTTGCCAGAGCCGTCCATGATGCCCTTGATGTCGCGGAACTGGCGGCGCACTTCCACCACCACCGCGCCCGCTGCGCGGCCCACGGCTTCCATCGCCATCGCGCCGAACAGGTAGGGAATCAGGCCGCCGATGAAGAGGCCGACGATCACCTTCGGGTCGCTCAGGTTGAAGTCGATCACCATGCCACGCGACTCCAGCGAATGCGTGTAGTCGGCGAACAGCACCAGGGCCGCGAGGCCGGCCGAACCGATGGCGTAGCCCTTGGTCACGGCCTTAGTCGTGTTGCCCACGGCATCGAGCGGATCGGTGATGTCGCGGACGCTGTCGGGCAGCTCGGACATCTCGGCGATGCCACCGGCGTTGTCGGTGATGGGGCCGTAGGCGTCCAGCGCAACGACGATGCCCGCCATGCTCAGCATCGAGGTGGCCGCCACGGCAATGCCGAACAGGCCGCCCATTTGGTAGGCCGCCAGGATGGCCGCGCAGACGAAGAGCACGGGCCATGCGGTGGAGCGCATGGACACGCCCAGGCCGGCAATGATGTTGGTGCCGTGGCCGGTGGTGGAGGCCTGCGCGATGTGCTGAACCGGCTTGTACTGTGTGCCGGTGTAGTACTCGGTGATCCAGACCAGGGCCGCAGTCAGCACCAGGCCGACAGCACAGGTGCCGAACAGGGCCATGCTGGAGACCGTGCCGCCGGACTTCAGCGCCACGCCTTCGGGGAACATCTTCATCGTCACGAAGTAGAAGGCGATCAGCGAAAGCACGCCCGCCACCGCCAGGCCCTTGTAGAGCGCCGGCATCACGTTCTTCATGCCGGGCGAGGCCTTGACGAACATGCAGCCGATGATCGAGCAGATGATGGACACGCCGCCCAGCATCAGCGGGTAGACCACCGCGTTGACCGTGGCGCCGCCGACCATCAGCGCGCCCAGCGCCATCGTGGCGATCAGGGTCACGGCGTAGGTCTCGAACAGGTCGGCCGCCATGCCAGCGCAGTCGCCGACGTTGTCGCCCACGTTATCGGCGATCACCGCCGGGTTGCGCGGGTCATCCTCGGGGATGCCGGCTTCGACCTTGCCCACCAAGTCGGCGCCGACGTCGGCGCCCTTGGTGAAGATGCCGCCGCCCAGCCGCGCGAAGATCGAGATCAGCGAGGAGCCGAAAGCAAAGCCGAGCAGAGGCTTGAGCGTGGCCGAGTCCACATTGACGCCGCCGGTCAGGAACCAGAAGAACAGGCCCACTCCCAGAAGGCCGAGGCCGACGACCAGCATGCCGGTGATCGCGCCGCCCTTGAAGGCGACGTCCAGCGCAGGGCCCATGCCCTTGGTGGCGGCCTGGGCGGTGCGCACGTTGGCGCGCACCGACACGTTCATACCGATGAAGCCGCAGGCACCCGAGAGCACGGCACCGATGACGAAGCCGATGGCCGTGGTCTTGTCCAGGAAGACTGCGATGGCGATGGCCAGCACGACACCCACGACGGCAATCGTCTTGTACTGCCGGGCCAGATAGGCCGCAGCCCCTTGCTGGATCGCCGCGGCGATTTCCTGCATGCGCGCATTGCCCGCATCCTGTCCCAGGATCCAGGCGCGCTGGATGAAACCGTAGAGAACTGCCGCAAGCCCGCAGGCGAGGGCGAAATACAGCGCTACTTCCGTCGACATCAATGGTCTCCTTATGTGCAGATATGCCGTATGAATCTCGGTCGCGCCTCTCGTGGGCGGATCGGCGGAGCTTACGGGAGCGCCTGCGCCCGGGGCTTAGGCGTTTTCGCCAGTGTGGCCCGCTAGAATTCGGGTTTTCCCCTGAGCCTTCAAACTGTCATGAGTCTTCACAACGTCAAGCCGGGCGCCAAGGCCCCCGAGGAATTCAACGTCGTCATCGAGATCCCGATGAATGCCGACCCGATCAAGTACGAGGTCGACAAGGAGAGCGGCGCCCTGTTCGTCGACCGCTTCATGACGACGGCCATGCACTACCCGTGCAACTACGGCTACATCCCGCAGACGCTGTCGGACGATGGCGACCCGGTGGATGTGCTGGTCATCACCCCCTTCGCCCTGACGCCCGGCGTTGTCGTCACCTGCCGCCCGATCGGCGTGCTCAAGATGACGGACGAAGCCGGCGGCGACGCCAAGCTGCTGGCCGTGCCCACCTCGAAGATCCTGCCGATCTACGACCATTGGCAAAAGCCCGATGACATCAACCAGATGCGCCTCAAGGCCATCCAACACTTCTTCGAGCACTACAAGGACCTGGAGAAGGGCAAGTGGGTCAAGGTCGAAGGCTGGGAAGGCCCCGAATCGGCCAAGGCTGAGATCGAATCAGGCATCAAGGCTTACGCCGCGGCGCAGAAGAAGTAACGCGTTACTTCTCTGTCTCGTCCTGAACGGCGCCTGCGGGCGCCGTTTGTCGTTTGTAAGCCTGGTGTGATTCCAGCTCGTTCACATAGGCGTGCATGGCCTGCCCCTCGCGGGCCAGGAATTCGCCCACCGCGTTGCGGAAGTCGGGGTGTGCCAGCCAGTGGCTGGAGTGGGTACTCACCGGCGAAAGCCCGCGCGCCATCTTGTGTTCGCCCTGCGCGCCGCCCTCGAAGCGCGTGTAGCCGTTCTCGATGCACCATGTGAGTGGTTGGTAGTAGCAGGCGTCGAAATGCAGGTTGGGGATGGGCTCCACGCAGCCCCAGTAGCGGCCGAAGGCGGCGCGGCGCTCGGGGTCCAGCGCGATCAATGAGGCCGCCACCCGGTCCGCGCCGCGCTTGGCGATGAATATCAGCCAATGCTCGGCCATGTGCTCGCTCATCTGCACGAAGAACTCCCGCGTCAGATAGGGCGTGCTGCGGTGGGCGCGGTAGGTCAGCTGGTAGCAGCGGTAGAAGAAATCCCAGTCAGCAGCCGTGATCTGCGCGCCCTGACGGGCCTCGAACACGATGCCAGCCTCGCGCACGCGGCGCTGCTCCTGCTGGATCTTCTTGCGCTTGTCGCGCTGCAGGCTGGCGAGGAACTCGGCAAAACTCGTGTGCCCCTGACCCTGCCAATGGAACTGCACGCCGCCGCGCGCCAGCCAGCCCTGGCTCTCGGCCGCTGCGTGATCGGCTTCGTCACCAAAGAGCAGATGGACTGAAGAAAAACGCTGCTGCTGCGCCAGCGTCTGCAAACCTTGCACGAGCAGCGCACGAGCCGCGGCGTCACGCGCCAGCAGGCGGCTGCCCGGCACGGGCGTGAAGGGCACGGCCACCAGCAGCTTGGGGTAGTACTCCAGGCCGTGCCGTTGGTAGGCATCGGCCCAGGCCCAGTCGAACACGTACTCGCCATACGAGTGATTCTTGACGTACGCGACGCAGGCCGCGGCCAGCTCCGTACCTTCGCGCAGGCTCAGCACCAGCGGTGCCCAGCCCGCCTCGGGCACTGCCGAACCGGAGTCGTGCAGGGCCGACAGGTACTCGTGCCGCATGAAAGGCGTGGGATGGGCGCTCTGCGCCAGAAGGGCATTCCAGGCGGCGGCGGGGAGGGCGGACAGATCGTCGTCGACACGAAGCTCGGGCATATCCGGCAAATGCTATCGCTTTGATGGCAGGATGCAGGGCATGCACTTCGATAACCTCTATTCCCACGACTTTGCGCGCGTCGCCGTGGCCGTGCCGCTGTGCCGCGTGGCCGATCCGGCCTTCAATGCCGAACAGACGGTGGGGCTGCTGCAGCAGGCTGCGGCGGACGGTGCCGCGCTGGTGGCCTTCCCCGAGCTGGGGTTGAGCGGCTACACCTGCGATGACCTGTTCCATCAGCGGGCCTTGCAGGAAGGCTGCGAGCGGGCTCTGGCGGCGGTGCTCAAGGCTTCGGAAGCGCTGTCGACCGTTGCCATCGTCGGCATGCCTTTGCGCGTGGGGGCGGGCCTCTTCAATTGCGCCGTCGTCTTGCAGCGCGGTCGCGTGCTGGGCGTGGTGCCCAAGACCTATCTGCCCAATTACGGCGAGTTCTACGAGGCACGCCAGTTCACGTCGGCCACCGAGGCGGCACAAGACAGCGTGAGCCTGCTCGGCCAGACCGTGCCTTTCGGCGCACAGCTGCTGTTTGCGGCCGAGGACCTGCCGCTGCTGCGCTTTGCCGCCGAGATCTGCGAGGACGTCTGGACGCCGGTGCCGCCCTCGAGCTTTGCGGCGCTGGCCGGGGCGCAGTTGCTGGTCAATCTGTCGGCTTCCAACGCGCTGGTGGGCAAGGCCGGTTATCGGCGGCAGCTCGTGTCGCAGCAATCGGCGCGCTGCCTGGCGGCGTACGTCTACAGCTCGGCCGGGCCGGGCGAATCGAGCACCGATCTGGCCTGGGATGGCCAGGCGCTGATCTGCGAGAACGGCGATCTGCTGGTCGAGAGCGAGCGTTTCCAGACCACGGCGCAACTGATCAGCGCGGACATCGACTTGGGCCGTCTTGCGCACGAGCGCATGCGGCAGACCAGCTTCGGCCAATCGGTGCGCGTGCATGCCGCCGAAGTAGGGCGTTACCGCAGCGTCAGCTTCGAGCTGGGCCTGAGCCGCGAACAGCCGCTGCCGCTGCGCCGTCGCGTTGAGCGCTTTCCTTACGTTCCGTCGGACCGCAGCCGACGCGATGAGCGTTGCCACGAGGTCTACAACATCCAGGTCTCGGCGCTCAGCCAGCGCCTGTCGTCCAGCGGCATCGCCAAGCTGGTGATCGGCATCTCGGGTGGGCTGGACTCCACCCACGCCTTGCTGGTGGCCGCGCAGGCCATGGACCGCCTGGGCCTGCCCCGCAGCAACATCCTGGGCGTGACCATGCCCGGCTTCGCCACCAGCGAGCGCACGCGCGAACAGGCGCTGCGGCTGATGGCGGCGGTGGGCTGCGAGGCGCGCGAGATTGACATCCGGCCTAGCTGCGAGCTGATGCTCAAGGACCTGGGCCACCCCTACGCCGCGGGCCAGAAGGTCTACGACGTGACGTTTGAAAACGTGCAGGCCGGCGAGCGCACCAACCACCTGTTCCGCCTGGCCAATCATCGAGGCGCGATGGTGCTGGGCACGGGCGATCTGAGCGAGCTGGCGCTGGGCTGGTGCACCTATGGCGTGGGCGATCACATGTCGCACTACAACGTGAATGCCAGCGTGCCCAAGACGCTGATCCAGTACCTGGTGCGCTGGGTGGCCGAAACCGGCCAGCTGGGCGGTACCGACCCGCAGGTGCTGATCGACGTGCTGGAGACCGAGATCAGCCCCGAGCTCGTACCTGGCGCCATGCAAAGCACCGAAGCCAGCATCGGCCCCTACGCGCTGCAGGACTTCAACCTCTACTACACGCTGCGCTTCGGCTATGCGCCGAGCAAGATCGCTTTCCTGCAGCGCCACGCCTGGGCCGGCGAGCGTGCGCTAGCCGAGATCAAGCGCGTGCTGCGCATCTTCGTGAGCCGTTTTTTCCAGGGCAGCCAGTTCAAGCGCTCCTGCGTGCCCAATGCGCCCAAGGTGGGCACGGGCGGCTCTCTGTCGCCGCGCGGCGACTGGCGCGCGCCCAGCGATTCGGTGGCCACGGTCTGGCTGGCGGACCTGGACCGCATCCCGGATTAGACTCACAGGCATACCAATCATCTGGAGCAGGCCATGAAGCAGATCACCGCCGTCATCAAGCCCTTCAAGCTCGACGAAGTCCGCGAGGCCCTGGCCGAAGTCGGCGCTTCCGGCTTGACGGTCACCGAGGTCAAGGGCTTCGGCCGCCAGAAGGGCCACACCGAGCTTTATCGCGGCGCGGAGTACGTCGTGGACTTCCTGCCCAAGGTGAAGGTGGAAGTGGTGGTCAAGGACGACGAGGTCGAACGCTGCATCGATGCCATCGTCAAGGCCGCCAAGACGGGCAAGATCGGCGACGGCAAGATCTTCGTCACCTCGGTGGAGCAGGTCATCCGCATCCGCACCGGTGAGACTGACGAAGCGGCCGTCTAACAGGCCCCTCGCTCAGCGGGTACGCTGAGCGGTCCCCCGAGGGGGTGACGATGCTTGCCGGATCGACCGGCAAGCACATCGCCAAGTGGGCCAGCTTGGGAGCGGTCCGGCGCTCGGCTCAGAAGAACCGGTGGTACAGCGCGGCGCCCCAGACGCCCGCGCACAACAGCAGCGTGAGCATCACGGCCGCGCTGGCGATGTCCTTGGCGCGCTTGGAGAGTTCGTGCAGCTCGAAGGACACGCGGTCCACCACGGCTTCGATGCCTGAGTTGAGCAGCTCGACGATCAGCACCAGCAACAGCGAGCCGATCAGCAGGGCGTCTTCCACCCAGCTCTTGCCCAGCCACATGCCCAGGGGCACGCCGACAACGCATAACCACACCTCCTGGCGGAAGGCGCTTTCGCCCGTGTAGGCGGCGCGCAGGCCGTCCCAGGAGTAGCCGACCGCGCGGATGATGCGGTCCAGCCCCGTGCGGCCTTTATGGGGGTTGCTCATCGTTGGACGGGTTCTTGCGTGATCAGCTGCGTGCCGCAGATCACGTCGTGGAGGAACTGGCGGCGCGGATGCAGTCGCGCCACCAAGGCATAGGCGATCAGGCCGGCGGCCACGCAGATGTAGATGCGGCTGTCCTTGATGCCAGCCAGCCAGGCGCCCGCCAAGGCAGGGATGAACCACAGCCAGCTCAGCAGATAGCGCAGCAGGGCGCGCAGCTCGCTCAGCGGCCGGCCGGCGGCGTCCACCACGCGCAGGTGCCAGGCCTTCATGGCCACGGTCTGCCCGCCATGCGACCAGAACCAGCTGAAGTAGATGCCCAGCACCACGAACAAAAATGCCTGGCCCGCCGCGCGGCCCTGCATCGCGTTGCGCTGCTGGGTCAGGGCAGAGAACAGGTAGTCGGCTATGAAGACGACGCCAAACAGCAGCACGCCTTCATAGGCCATCGCAGCCAGGCGCCGCGCCAGGCTGGGCGTTTCAATCTCGGTCATCGGTAATGGTTCAGCGGGAAGCCGCAGGGCTCGGTTTCTTGGGCAGCAGGGTCTTGCTGTCCACCAGCTCGGGATCGGCCCAGACCTTGGTCTGGCCGGCCTGCTGGTGCGCGGGCGGTATTGTCGCCTGGGTGATGAGCACCGTGGTGACGCCCGGCTTGGCCTGCACGACCGAGGGCGCCACCGGCTTGGCTGCCTGCACCTTGGGGGGCGGCGGTACGAGGTTGGACTTGGGGCTGGCCTCCAGCTTGGTCTCGGCGCAGCGCTTGCCGGCTAGGCAGGGCTTGACGGCCTGCTTGTGGGCCGCTTTCTCGGCCAGTTCGGCACGCTTCTCCGGCGACAAGGCCTGATAGGCCTCCCACTTGGCTTCGCGGTCGCGCGTCTTCAACTGCTGCACCATCTGGTAGCCGACGCGCGCCTGCTGGCGCTGCGCCGGCGAGAGCGCGGCCCAGGCGCGCATGCGCTCGTGGATGCGGTCGCGCTCCTCAGGGGGCAAGGCGGCAAAGCGGGGAGCGATCTCGAGCCACTTGCTCTTGCGAGTCTCGTCCAGGCCGTCCCAGTCATGCTCCAGCGGCGCCAGGGCCTGCTTTTGCGCGGGGCTGAGGCCCGCCCAGTTGGGGGGCGGCAGCATGATGCTGGGCGAACTCAGTTTGGCGGGCGACGGACTTGCAGTGCTGGCCGCCGCGGCCGGAGCCGACGGCGCGGCGTCGGCTTGCGCCTGGGCCAGAAACGGCAAAGCCGCCAGCAAGCTGGCGGCCAAGCTGGAGAGGAGGGTGAACTTACTGGTCTTGCTCATCACTGAGGTATTCCGAGAAGCCGGGGTCGCTGTAGGCGGCCGGCGGCAGCTTGTCGGACAGCAGGGCGGTGTCGATTTCGGCGGCAGCCTTGACCTGGGCATACCACTCGCTGTGCTGGATCAGCAGCAGGCCGGCCAGCAGCAGCAGCACCGGCATGACCGAGGCGAACTTGAACCAGCGGCCGCCGCCCGCACCGGGGCCGCTCAGGGCCAAGGTCGAGCCCATGGCGACCGCTGCCTTGCCCGGCGCGACCTCCAGCTTACGAACGGCGCGAGCCTTCTCCAGCGCCTGCTCGCGAGCAAAGCGCAGGCGCTCGGTCACGTCATAAGGCAGGCTTTGGGCCTGCTCGGACAAGCCGGCGGCAACGCGCAGGCCGAAGCGGGCCATCGCGATGTCTAGATCCTGGGTGGAAGCTGGCTTGTTCATAGTGTGATCCCCTTGGCCTTGAGCGACTTCGCCAATGAATGCACGGCGCGCGAGCAATGGGTTTTGACACTGCCTTGTGAGCATCCCATGACCGCGGCCGTCTCGGCGACGTCCAGTTCCTCCCAGTAACGCAGGAGGAAGGCTTCCCGTTGACGCGCCGGCAACTGAGCGACTTCCGCCTCGATGGCCTTCAAAATCTGCTCCCGGGAAACCTCGTCCGCGGCACTCAGTGCGCCCAGCGCACCGTCCTGGGATTCGAGCATCTCAAGCAGGTCGAAACCGTCTTCCCCGTCATTGGACTCGAAATCCGACATGTTGCTGAACAACGCATTGCGCACTTTTTGGCGCCGGAACCAATCCATCGTGGCGTTGGACAGGATGCGCTGGAACAGCAGGGGCAGTTCGGCCGCCGGCTTGTCGCCATAGCTTTCGGCCAGCCGGATCATGGCATCCTGCACGATATCCAGGGCGGAATCGTCGTTGCGCACCAGGTAGGCGGTGCGCTTGAAGGCTCGGCGGTCAACCGAGCGCAGGAAGTCGTTGAGTTCTTTGTCGGTGGCCAAGTGGGCAAAATCCAGGCGAAACGCGGCGGATTATGGCACCCACGTAGCGCGGATTCGTCATTTGCAAAGGCTTGTTGCCGCGCAGCATGCATAATCGTCCCCTCGCACAAAGAAGTTTTGGTCTTTAGCTTTCGGCCCGATCCGGGCCCTGGTTTTCAGATCGCGCAGGTTCCGAGTCCGCCTCACGAGGGCGCGAGAAGGAGCACCAATGGTTTTTCGTTAGAGAAATTCACAGAGGTTCGAAAATGAACATGTCTAGCGCGGAAGTCACGCGTGCGCAGGGTGCCAATGCCCCCGCACAGCCGAATTCCTCCCCCATTCCCTCGTCGGAGCTCAATGGCTCCGAAGTTCTCGTCCGCTGTCTGCAGGCCGAAGGTGTCCGCTATCTCTGGGGTTATCCCGGGGGTGCCGTTCTGTACATCTACGACGCCCTGTACAAGCAGGACACCATCCAGCACGTCCTGGTACGCCACGAGCAGGCCGCTGTCCACGCAGCGGACGGTTATGCCCGTGCCACCGGCGATGTCGGCGTGGCCCTCGTCACCTCCGGTCCCGGCGTCACCAATGCGGTGACGGGCATCGCCACCGCGTACATGGACTCGATCCCCATGGTGATCGTGACCGGCCAGGTGCCCACGCCTGCCATCGGGCTTGACGCCTTCCAGGAATGCGACACCGTCGGCATCACGCGCCCCATCGTGAAGCACAACTTCCTGGTGAAGGACGTGCGCGATCTGGCGATGACGATGAAGAAGGCCTTCCATATCGCCCGCACCGGCCGTCCCGGTCCGGTGGTGGTGGATATCCCGAAGGACATCTCCATGACCAAGTTGCCGGGTGCCTTCGAGTACCCGAAGACGGTGGAGATGCGCTCCTACAACCCGGTCAAAAAGGGCCACTCGGGTCAGATCCGCAAGGCCGTGGCGCTGCTGCTGCAGGCCAAGCGTCCCTACATCTACACGGGCGGCGGCGTGATCCTGGGTGAGGCCAGCGCCGAACTGCGCGAGCTGACCAAGCTGCTGGGCTACCCGGTTACGAACACGCTGATGGGCCTGGGCGCCTCGGCCGCCAGCGATCCGCAGTTCCTGGGCATGCTGGGCATGCACGGCACGTATGAAGCCAACATGACCATGCAGAACTGCGACGTTCTGCTGGCCGTGGGCGCGCGCTTCGACGACCGCGTGATCGGCAACCCCAAGCACTTCGGCTCGGTGGAACGCAAGATCATCCACGTGGACATCGACCCGTCCTCGATCTCCAAGCGCGTTCGCGTGGACATCCCCATCGTGGGCGACGTGAAGGAAGTGCTGATCGAGCTGATCCACCAGATCAAGGAGGCACAGGCCAAGCCCGATGCCGCCGCGCTGAACGCCTGGTGGAGCCAGATCAACGACTGGCGCCGCCGCGATTGCCTGAGCTACAAGAAGTCCAGCGAAGTGATCAAGCCGCAGATGGTCGTCGAGACCCTGTGGAACTTGACCAAGGACCGCGACACCTACATCACCTCCGACGTGGGCCAGCACCAGATGTGGGCTGCGCAGTTCTATCGCTTCGAGCAGCCGCGCCGCTGGATCAACTCGGGCGGCCTGGGCACCATGGGCGTGGGCCTGCCGTATGCGATGGGCATCAAGCTGGCCAAGCCGGATTCGGACGTGTTCTGCATTACCGGCGAAGGCTCGATCCAGATGTGCATCCAGGAGCTGTCCACCTGCCTGCAGTACAGCACGCCGGTCAAGGTGATCTCGCTGAACAACCGCTATCTCGGCATGGTGCGGCAGTGGCAGGAACTGGACTACGGCAAGCGCTACTCGCACAGCTATATGGAAGCGCTGCCCGACTTCGTGAAGCTCGCCGAGGCCTACGGCCATGTGGGGCTGAAGGTCGAGAACCCCGCCGACGTGGAAGGCGCGCTGCGCGAGGCGATCAAGCTCAAGGATCGCACCGTGTTCCTCGACATCCGCACCGATCCGACCGAGAACGTCTGGCCCATGGTCCAGGCAGGCAAGGGCATTTCCGAAATGCTGTTGGGGTCCGAGGACCTCTGAGCCCGCAAAGCTGCACCGGGGCTGCTGCGTTACCGCGCACGGCCAGCGAGGCAGCAGAGCAGGCCCGGGACCCGGACTGAATTTTTCGAACTTCGAACAGCGTGGCCAAGGGCCGTCGGTTACCGCCGCCGGGCTGAAGAGCGCGCTCAGGCGAGAGACATGAAACACATCATTGCATTGCTGATCGAGAACGAAGCCGGCGCGCTGTCACGCGTGGTCGCGCTGTTCTCGGCCCGGGGCTACAACATCGAGAGCCTCACCGTCGCGCCGACCGAGGATGCCTCGCTCTCGCGCATGACCATCGTCACCACTGGGTCCGATGAAGTGATCGAGCAGATCACCAAGCACCTGAACCGGCTCATCGAGGTGGTCAAGGTGGTGGACCTGACCGAAGGCAGCTACACCGAGCGCGAGCTCATGCTCGTCAAGGTGCGCGCGGTGGGCAAGGAGCGCGAGGAGATGAAGCGCACCGCCGACATCTTCCGCGGCCACATCATCGACGTGACCGAGAAGACCTACACCGTCGAGCTGACCGGCGACGCCAGCAAGCTCGACGCATTCCTGGGCGCGATCGACCGCGCCGCCATCCTCGAGACCGTACGCACCGGCGCCAGCGGCATCGGCCGCGGCGAACGCATCCTCCGCGTCTAACTCTTCATTTCAACTGACCAAGATTTCCTGGAGCACATCATGAACGTTTACTACGACAAAGACGCCGATCTCAGCCTCATCAAGGGCAAGAACGTGACCATCATCGGCTACGGCTCACAAGGTCACGCCCATGCGCAAAACCTGAACGACAGCGGCGTCAAGGTCACCGTCGGCCTGCGCCGTGGCGGCGCCTCCTGGGCCAAGGCCGAAGGTGCCGGCCTCAAGGTGGCTGAGATTGCCGATGCCGTGAAGTCGGCCGACGTCGTCATGATCCTGCTGCCCGACGAGCAGATCGCCGAGGTCTACAAGAAGGAAGTCGAGCCCAACATCCGCAACGGCGCTTCGCTCGCCTTTGCCCACGGCTTCAACGTGCACTACGGCCAGGTGACGCCGCGTGCTGACCTCGACGTCTGGATGGTCGCCCCCAAAGCCCCCGGCCACACCGTGCGCGGCACCTACCGCCAGGGTGGCGGCGTGCCCCACCTGATCGCCGTCTACGCCGACAAGAGCGGCAAGGCGCGTGACCTGGCCCTGAGCTACGCCGCAGCCAACGGCGGCGGCAAGGCCGGCATCATCGAGACCAACTTCCGCGAAGAAACCGAGACCGACCTGTTCGGCGAGCAGGCCGTGTTGTGCGGTGGCACGGTGGAGCTGATCAAGGCCGGCTTCGAGACCCTGGTGGAAGCCGGCTACGCGCCCGAGATGGCCTACTTCGAGTGCCTGCATGAGCTCAAGCTGATCGTGGACCTGATCTACGAAGGCGGCATTGCCAACATGAACTACTCGATCTCGAACAACGCCGAGTACGGCGAGTACGTGACGGGCCCCAAGGTCGTGACCTCGGCCACCAAGGACGCGATGCGCCAGTGCCTGAAGGACATCCAGACCGGCGAGTACGCCAAGAGCTTCATTCTGGAGAACAAGGCCGGCGCTCCCACGCTGCTGAGCCGCCGCCGCCTGACCGCTGAACACCAGATCGAGCAGGTGGGCGACAAGCTGCGCGCGATGATGCCGTGGATCAAGGCCAACCGCCTGGTCGACCAGAGCAAGAACTAAGGCTTCCAACCCTCTACAAAGCCGCGCGGTCAGCAGCCGCGCGGCTTTGTGCTTCCTGTATCCTCCCGCCCCATGAGCAATTCCCCCGTCCCTACGACCGAAGACGAGCAGGCCGAAGCGCCGCGCCCGCGCCGCAAGGGCATCTACGTCCTGCCCAATCTGTTCACCCTGGCAGCCCTGTTCAGCGGCTTCTATGCCATCGTGATGGCCATGGCCGGACGCTACGAGCAGTCGGTCTACGGCATCTTTGCTGCCGCTGTGCTGGACAGCCTGGACGGCCGCGTGGCGCGCATGACGCACACGCAATCGACCTTCGGCGAGCAGATGGATTCGCTGTCCGACATGGTCTCCTTCGGTGCCGCGCCGGCGCTGATCATGTACTCGTGGATGCTGCACGATCTCGGCCGCTGGGGCTGGTTCGCGGCCTTCGTCTACCTCGCCGGCGCTGCATTGCGGCTGGCCCGTTTCAACACGAACATTGCCGTGGTGGACAAGCGCTACTTCCAGGGCGTGCCCAGCCCGGCCGCGGCAGCCCTGGTGATCAGCCTGATGTGGATCTGCGAGGACGGCGGCCTGGCGCACAGCCGCGAACTGGCCTGGACGGCCTTCGGGTTCACGCTCTACGCGGGCCTGACCATGGTCACCAACGCTCCGTTCTACAGCTTCAAGGATTTCAGCATCAAGCGCTCGGTGCCTTTCGTGACTCTGGTGGTCCTGATGCTGGGCATTGCGCTGATCAACCTCGATCCGCCGAAAGTGCTGTTCGGCCTGTTCTGTATCTATGGACTGTCGGGCTACGCGGTCTACGCGATCAAGAAGGCCAAGGGCCGGCCTGTCAGCATGATTGCAACGTCCACCGACGAACCCGACGAGCAAGGCTTGCATCGTTGATGCTATATTCGCTTCCCATGAACACGACGACGCGCGCACTGCTGCTACTAGGCGATCCCTCACGGGAGCGCTGATCGCACACGACCCTTCGTCTTCGATCCAACGGCCCGTATGCAACCTGCAGCGGGCCGTTTTGTTTTGTGTTTCGTGTCTGCCGGTTGCCACCCTCACGCCTCATCAGGAACTCCGATGTTGAAGCAACCGAACAGCAAGTACCGCCCCTTCACTCCCGTCGCCCTGGCTGACCGCCGCTGGCCTGACGCGCAGCTAACGCAAGCGCCGATCTGGCTCAGCACCGACCTTCGCGACGGCAACCAGGCCCTGATCGAGCCGATGGACGTGGCCCGCAAGCTGCGCATGTTCCAGCAGCTGGTGAAGATCGGCTTCAAGGAGATCGAGGTTGGCTTTCCCTCGGCTTCGCAGACGGAGTTCGACTTCGTTCGCCTCTTGATCGAAGGCGGCCACATCCCCCATGACGTGACGATCCAGGTGCTGACGCAGGCGCGCTCGCACCTGATCGAACGTACGTTTGAATCGCTGCATGGCGCCAAGCAGGTCATCGTGCACCTCTACAACGCCGTGGCGCCCATCATGCGCCGTGTCGTGCTGGGCATGGACGAGGGCGGCATCGTCGCCCTGGCCACCGAGCACGCGCAGATGATCAAGGACTTCGCCGCACGCCAGCCTGGCACCGACTGGCGTTTCGAGTATTCGCCCGAGATGTTCTCGGGCACCGAGCTGGCCTTCAGCAAGCGCGTGGTCGACGCCGTTACCGCCGTGTGGGCACCCACGGCCGAGCGCAAGTGCATCATCAACCTGCCGTCCACCGTCGAGCACTCCACGCCGAACATCTTCGCGGACATGATCGAGTGGATGCACCGCCACCTGGATCGCCGCGAACACATCGTGCTGTCGGTCCATCCGCACAACGACCGCGGCACCGGCACGGCAGCGGGCGAGTTCGCGCTGATGGCCGGCGCGGACCGCGTGGAGGGCTGCCTGTTCGGCAATGGCGAACGCACGGGCAATGTGGACCTCGTCAACATCGCGCTGAACCTCTACACGCAGGGCGTCGATCCGCAACTCGATTTCTCGGACATCGACGAGGTGCGCCGCTGCGTCGAGCATTGCACGCAGATCCCCGTGCATCCGCGCCATCCGTATGTCGGCGATCTGGTCTACACCTCCTTCTCGGGCTCGCACCAGGACGCGATCAAGAAGGCCTTTGCGTCACGCAAGGACGGCGAGATCTGGGACATGCCTTATCTGCCCATCGACCCCAAGGACCTGGGCCGCAGCTACGACGCCGTGATCCGCGTGAACAGCCAGTCGGGCAAGGGCGGCATCAGCTATCTGCTGGAGACCGAGTACGGGCTTGAACTGCCGCGCCGTCTGCAGATCGAGTTCAGCCAGGTGGTGCAGCAGGTGATGGACGACCAGGGCAAGGAACTCAACGCGGCCGACATCTGGCAGATCTTCGAGCGTGAATATGCGATCAGCGATGCAGCCCGCGCGGGCGTCACGCATCCGGTGATCCGCGAAGAGGGCGAGGCCGTGAGCCTGAGCGCCGACGTGCAGGTGGCGGGCCGCAGCCTGCAGATCCAGGGCGAGGGCACGGGCCCCATCGAGGCCTTCGTCAACGGCCTGTCCGCGCAGACGAAGCGGAGCATCCGCGTGCTCGACTATCACGAGCATTCGATCGGCAGTGGCGCCGATGCGCGCGCCGTGGCCTATCTGGAGCTGCGCGTGGGCGAGCAGACGCGCTTTGGCGTGGGCATCGACACCAATATCGTGCGTGCCTCGCTGAAGGCGATTGCATCGGGCTTCTCGCGCAGCGAGGCCACGCAGAACGTGGGCTCGTCAAGCACGGCCGCATAGAATTTTGAAAGACTCTGAAGGACCGACCATGGCCGACCAACTCATCATCTTCGACACCACCTTGCGCGACGGCGAGCAATCGCCTGGCGCCTCGATGACCAAGGACGAGAAGCTGCGCATTGCACGCCAGCTGGAGCGGCTGAAGGTGAACGTGATCGAGGCCGGCTTTCCCGCCTCAAGCCAAGGTGACTTCGAAGCCGTGCGCGCGATTGCTGCGGCGATCAAGGACAGCTCCGTCTGTGGTTTGGCCCGCGCCAATGACCGCGACATCGCCCGCGCCGCCGAGGCCTTGCAAGGTGCGGCGCGCTCGCGCATCCACACCTTCATCGCCACCAGCGAACTGCACATGGAGAAGAAGTTGCGCATGACGCGCGAGCAGGTGCTGGAACAGGCCATCCAGGCGGTGCGCTTTGCGCGCAATCTGTGCGGCGATATCGAGTTCTCGCCGGAGGATGGCTATCGCTCCGACCCGGAGTTCCTGGCCCGCGTGGTGGAGGCCGTGATCAAGGAAGGCGCCACCACCATCAACATCCCCGACACCGTGGGCTATGGCATCCCCGAGCTCTACGGCAACTTCATCCGCGACCTGCGAGAGCGCGTGCCCAACTCGGACAAAGCGATCTGGAGCGTGCATTGCCACAACGACCTGGGCATGGCGGTGGCCAACTCCCTGGCCGGCGTGAAGATCGGCGGGGCGCGCCAGATCGAGTGCACGATCAACGGCCTCGGCGAGCGCGCCGGCAATTGCTCACTCGAAGAAGTGGTGATGGCCGTGAAGACGCGCCGCGACTATTTCGGCCTTGATGTGGGCATCGACGCGACGCAGATCGTCGCGGCCTCGCGCATGGTTTCGCAGACGACGGGCTTTGTGGTCCAGCCCAACAAGGCCGTGGTGGGCGCCAACGCCTTTGCCCATGCCTCGGGCATCCACCAGGACGGCGTGCTCAAGGCGCGCGACACCTACGAGATCATGCGTGCCGAGGATGTGGGTTGGGCCGCCAACAAGATCGTGCTGGGCAAGCTCAGCGGGCGCAATGCCTTCAAGCAGCGCCTGCAGGAGCTGGGCATCGCGCTCGAATCCGAGGCCGAGGTCAATGCCGCCTTCGTGCGCTTCAAGGATCTGGCCGACCGCAAGAACGAGATCTTCGACGAAGACATCATCGCCCTGGTGATGGACGAATCGGTGACCGCCGAGCATGAGCATTTCCGGCTCGTGGCGCTGTCGCAGCGCTCTGAGACGGGCGAACGCCCGCATGCCAGCGTGGTCTTTGCGGCCGGGGAGGCCGAGCATCGCACCGAGAGCGACGGCAACGGCCCGGTGGATGCCGTCCTGCGTGCGATCGAATCGACCGTGCAAAGTGGGGCTGAAATGCTTCTTTACTCGGTCAATGCCATCACCAGCGGTAGCACAGAATCGCAGGGCGAAGTGACGGTCCGCCTGCAGCACGCGGGCCGCGTGGTCAATGGCGTGGGGGCTGATCCCGATATCGTGGTTGCCTCTGCCAAGGCCTACCTGAGCGCATTGAACAAGCTGCGGAGCAAGGTGGAGCGCGTCGCGGCGCAAGGGTAATTCTTGTCAACCTCCGCTGAAACAGAACGTTAGTTGAGCGCACAAGCTCACACAAGACGCCGCTTGAAGACCTTCTCTTAAGCTTTTGATCTTGTGTGGGTTTTCCTTATCGCTTAGACTGCGGCCAGATTCCCGGGGGTGGCTTTGAAGACTTTTGCATCATTTTTCTCCAGTGTCGCCCTCACCGCAGGTCTGAGCGCTGCTGCGCTCGCCTTCCTGCCCCAGCATGCGTCGGCCGAGAGCGTTAGCCCCAAGGCCAAGGCTGCGCAGGCTCAGACTCAAACGGCAAAGAAGAAGGCCAGCGTCCGCAAGACCAAGGTCGTGGCCGCCGCGCGCGTGCCGCGCCGTGCCGTGGCGGCGGTGCCGTCCTTCGGCCAGATCTACGGCCTGCACAGCGTGGACGATCCGCTGGACCTGAAGTCCAGCGTGGCCCTGGTCATGGACCAGGACACCAACGAGGTGCTGCTGTCCAAGAACACGCAGGCCGTGCTGCCCATCGCCTCCATCACCAAGCTGATGACTGGCCTGCTGGTGGTGGAAGCCCACCAGCCGCTGGATGAGCAGATCACCATCACCAACGACGATCGTGACACCGAGAAGGGCACGGGCTCGCGCCTGGCCTTCGGCACCACGCTCACGCGCGAACAGCTGCTGCATCTGGCGCTGATGTCGTCCGAGAACCGCGCCGCCCACGCACTGGCGCGCAGCTATCCCGGTGGCCTGGATGCCTTTGTCGCAGCCATGAACCGCAAGGCCAGCGAACTGGGCATGGCCGACACGCATTACGTGGAACCTACCGGCCTGTCGAGCCAGAACCAGAGCAGCGCCGAAGATCTGGCACGCCTGGTCCGGGTGGCTGAAGGCCAGCCTATGCTGCGCGAGTTCACCACCTCCAAGGAGGCGACCGTCAAGATCGGCCGCCGCCAGATGGCTTTCCACAGCACCAACGGCCTGGTGCGCGAAGGCAAGTGGGACATTGGGCTGCAGAAGACCGGCTTCATCAACGAGGCCGGCAAATGCCTCGTCATGCAGGCCAAGCTCGCCGGCCGCAAGCTGATCATGGTCTTCCTCGACACCACAGGCTCGCGCGCTGCCGACCCGGAGCGCGTGCGCAAGTGGCTGGACAGCAATCCAGCTGTGCTGAGCAAGGAATCGAAGCTGCAGTAGCCAAGACTGCAGCCTCCTGATCAACGCGCCTTCCGGGGCGCGTTGTCGTTTCTAACCCCGGAAACCCAGCGACGAAGAGATCGTGGCGGCGGTTTCCTTCAGGTGCGCGAGCCAGGATTCCTCAAGCCGGTCCGCCGGCGCTGAGATGGAGAGGCCGGCAATCAGCTTGGACTGGTCGTCGTAAATGCCCGCCGCCATGCAGCGCACGCCGAGCTCCAGCTCCTCGTCGTCGCGCGAGAGGCCGCGCTGTCGGATCGAGGCCAGCTCGCGCTCCAGCGCGCCGATGTCGGTCAGGCTGTTGCGCGTGTGGCCGGCCAGACCTGTGCGCGTGGCGTAGGCGCGCACGCGTTGCGGGTCATCGCTGGCCAGAAAGAGCTTGCCCACCGAGGTCAGGTGCAGCGGCGCGCGGCCGCCCACGGCACGCACGACCTGCATGCCCGAACGCTCTGAATAGGTGCGCTCGATGTAGACGATCTCGTCGCCCTGGCGCACCGAAAGATTGACCGGCTGGTGAGTGAATTTGTGCAGCTCGCGCATCGGGCCCAGCGCCGCGTCGCGCACATCGAGCCGGGCCTTGACCAGGTTGCCCAGTTCCAGAAGCCGCATGCCGAGTCGATAACTACCGGCTTCGGGCCGATCCACGAAGCGGCCGAGGGCCAGGTCGTTGAGAATGCGGTGCGCCGTCGAAGGGTGCAGGCCGGTCGTCGCGCTGATGGACTTGAGCGAGACGGGGTCCTGATGGCTGGCCAGCACGTCCAGCAGCGAAAACATGCGTTCCAGCACCTGGATGGCCGGCGTCTGGTTCTCTTTGTTCTTCATGGCGGGCATTGTGAGGGAGATTGGTTTGTTTTGCATCGCGAAAGTCGCTTCCATTTTTAAGCCTGTTCGTTCTGGATTGCGCCGCGCCGCAGTCCACATCGTGCAATGCCTCTTGCTGGCGAGCGCGCCTGTGCTGGCGCAGGAGCAGCCGGCCTCGGCGCCCAGCGCGCCGCTGCAGATCCCGGCCGGCGTTCTGCCCTCCGGCTCACCGCCGCCTGCTCAGTGGATACGCGCTCCGCGCCTGACGGGCCGTATCACCGCCCAGACCCTGGGCCTGGTGATCAACACGGCCGATCCCTATTCGGTGGCCGTGGGCGAGTACTACATCCAGCGCCGCGGCATCCCTGAAGGCAATGTGATGCGCGTGAACGTGCCGGTGAAGCCGCGCCTGAGCCTGGCCGAGTTTCAGGCGCTGGACGCGCAGATCCGCCTGATGATGCCGGCCCGCGTGCAGGGCCTGGCCCTGGCCTGGAGCCAGCCCTACGCGGTGGAGTGCAACAGCATCACCAGTGCGCTGGCCTTCGGCTTCCAGGCCGACATCTGCAAGGAGACGTGCGCAGCCTCCGTGCCGTCGCCTTACTTCACCTACACCGCCGACAAGCCGCAGGCCGACCTGGGCTTGCGCCCCACCATGATGATTGCCGCGCGCAGCGTGGACAGTGCTAAGCAGTTGATCGACCGCGGCGTCTCGGCAGACTCCAGCCTGCCCAGTCCTTTCACGCCGGCGCACGCCTACTTCTTCAGCACCAGCGATGCGGCGCGTAGCGTGCGTTCGCGCCTGTTCCCGCCGGCGGGGCTGATGCGGCCCTGGGGCGTGGAGGTGGAGCGGCAGACCGCCGACGCGCTGCCCGTGTTGCATCGCGCCCTGCTCGTGCAGACTGGGCTTTCTGTCGTGCCGGGCCTGAACAAGGTCGAGTGGCTGCCTGGCGCGGTGGCCGACCACCTAACCTCCTACGGTGGTTCGCTCGACACCTTGCCCGGAACGGGCCAGATGTCGGCGCTCGACTGGATCGAAGCCGGCGCCACCGCCAGCTACGGCACGGTCAGCGAACCCTGCAACCACTGGCAGAAGTTCCCGCATCCGCAACTGCTGCTGCTGAGCTACATCCAGGGCGTCACCGTGCTGGAGGCCTACTGGCACAGCGTAGCCTGGCCCGCGCAAGGCGTGTTCGTGGGCGAGCCCTTGGCCGCGCCATTCGCGCCGGCGTTCTAACTGAGCAGTTCGACGGCGGCGCGGCCGGAGCGCACGGCGCCTTCGAGCGTGGCGGGGTAGGGGCCTTCGACATAGTCCCCGGCCGCCACCAGGCTTGGCGCGATGCGGGCCGGAGGTCGGGCCAGCGCGGGTGTGCAGGCAAAGGTGGCGCGCTTCTCGGCCAGCGTGCGCAGCAGGGTAGGTGGCGTCTGCCACTCGATCTCGCGGCTCGCCTGAGCGAGCGCCTGCCGGGCCGTTTCGTCAAGCCCGCGTTCGATCCACGGCGCGGCGCCACTGGTCACAAAAGCAAACACGCCGGGCGCATGGCCGAGCTGCCCCAGATCGAAAACGAACTGCGCCGGCTCGCCCGCCAGCACCAGCATGGCCGCGGGCAGGCGCGTGCCGGGGCTTTGCAGATAGACCGTGACGATGGGCTCGAAGCGCAGGGCTTGCGCTTGAGCCGCCCAACTGGGTGAGATCGGTGCGACCAGGCGCGCGGCTTCGCTACTGGTGCAGGCCAGCACGGTCGCGTCGAAGCCAGCCAGTTCGTCCAGCGATTGAATGCGATGGTGCAGCGTGAGCTTCGCGCCGCGTTCCAAGAGCCAGCCCTGCGCCGGCTCGGCCATCAGCTCGCTCAGGGGGCGACGCGGCAATAGCAGGTCTGAGCTGCCGGCACCGCTGAACAAGGCGTCATGCAGCACGCGCAGAAAAACCAGGGCGCTGGCCTGCGGTGCGGGCGTGTTGAGCGCAGCCACGCACAGCGGGTCGATCAGCTGCTCGCGCAGCACGGCAGGCAGGCTGTCGCACAGCTCGCTAACGCTCAGCTCAGGCGCACAGCGGAAGCCGCGCAGCAGCCAGCCGGCGGCAGCCGTCAGCAAACGCACTCGCGCTGACAACGGCCAGGCCCGGTTGGCAAGCACGCCGCGCGTGAAGGCCATCAGGGGCAAACCGGCCGGCAGACTCAGGCCCTCGTGCTGCGGATAGCGCAGGCGCAGCGGCTGGCGCAGCAAGGCGGCGTCCAGATCGACGCCGATCTTGCGCATCAAATCCAGCGTGTCACGGTAGGCGCCGATCAGGATGTGCTGGCCGTTGTCCAGCGTCGGCTCGCCCGCCACGCTGCGCGCGCGGCCGCCCAGGTGCGGCGCCATCTCGAACAGCGTGACCTGATGGCCGCGCTCCACGGCGGACACCGCCGCGGCCAAGCCGGCCCAGCCGCCGCCAACGACGGCCAGGTTTTTCACCGGCCGCGCCAGTTGGTCTGCATCGCGATCCAGAGCTTGCGCAGCGGCGTCAGCGAGATGCGCTGCTGCAGCACCTGGAAGTTCTCGGCCTCGATCTCGCGCAGCAGGGCGCGGTAGATGTTGGCCATCATCAGCCCGGGCTTTTGCGCGCGGCGGTCCACCTCGGGCAGCAGGGTCAGCGCCTCGTCATAGGCCGCATGGGCGCGCGCCGCCTGGAACTTCATCAGCGCGGTGAAGCGCTCGCTGTAGCCCCAGGGCGCTTCGCGCTTGAGCAACTCGTGCGCCTTGACGTCGAACTGCTGCAATTCGCTGACGGGCAGGTAGATGCGGCCGCGGCGCGCGTCGTCGCCCACGTCGCGGATGATGTTGGTCAGCTGCAGGGCCAGGCCCAGCTTGTGGGCATAGGCCATGGTTGCATCCGACGTGCGGCCGAAGATGTTGCAGCTGACCTCTCCCACCACGCCGGCCACCAGGTGGCAGTAACGCTGCAAACCAGCGTAGTCGAGGTAGCGGGTCTGCGTGAGGTCCATCTCGCAGCCTTCGATCACGGCGTTCAGGTGCTCGGCGCGGATGTCGTACGCCGGGGCCACGGCCATCAGCGCTTTCATCACTGGATGCTGGGGCTGGCCGGCGTAGGCCTGCGCCACCTCTTTGCGCCACCACGCGAGCTTCGTGGCGGCGATTGCGGGGTCGTGGACTTCGTCCACCACGTCGTCCACCTCACGGCAGAAGGCGTAGAAGGCGGTGATGGCGGCGCGCCGCTCGGGCGGCAGGAACTGGAAGGCGTAGTAGAAGCTGGAGCCGCTCTTGGCTGCCTTCTCCTGCACGTATTGTTCTGGGCTCATGTTGACATTCTCAGGGCTCGCCACAGGAGCAGCGGTGCGTCGAAAGCCGTGAGGGCAGGGCGCTGGGAGAGGCTCGCATATTGCATGGCGCGGATTTTCTCAAGAATGCGCAGGCCGCCCTGGATCACGAAGCGCAGCTCCCAGCCGGCGCGTCCCGGGATGCGCAAGGCCAGCGGCGCGCCGCTCTTCATCTGGGCCTCGCTCCAGTCGCAGAGGTTGCGAATCATGGCGCGGGCGGGTGGGTTGTCGGCGCAGCCCAGCATCTGTTCGCGGCTGATGCCGAAGCGGTAGAGATCGGCCTCGGGCACGTAGACACGCCCGCGTGGCCCGTCGCGAGTGAAGTCCTGCCAGAAGTTGATCAGCTGCAGCGCCGTGCAGATGGAGTCTGAGCGTTGCAGGGCCAGGCCGTCCTGGATGCCGTACAGATGCAGGAGCAGCCGACCGACCGGATTGGCCGAACGTTCGCAGTAACGCAACAGTTCAGCGCGGTCCGCATACGTGCTTTTCCACAAATCCTGTTCGAAAGCGTCGAGCAGGGCATGCAGGAGTGCCACAGGTAGCCGATATTGACGCAGGATGCCGGCCAAGGGATCGAACACCTGGCTTGCCCAGCGGGGCGAAGGTGCGCGGCCCGCCTCGATGGCGCTGAGATCGGCGCGGTAGGCCTTCAGGGTGGCCTGGCGCTCAGCCTGCGACGCATCGCCTTCATCGGCCAGATCGTCGGCCGTGCGGGCGAAGTGATAGATGGCCGCCACGGCTGGCCGCAGCCGCGGCGGGCACAGCCAGGAGGCGACAGGGAAGTTCTCGTAGTGATCTATGCTCACGGCGGCATTGTGTGGGCTTTTCTACGGCTTTCGGAAATGGGCTTTGACAGCTCCCGAAGGCATTGAATACATTACTGACCGGCAAGTCAGTAATTCTGATCGAGGTCTTCATGCCCCCAAGATTCAAAGGAAAGAGCCCAGCGCTGTTCGCGGCCGTTGCCGTGCTGGCGCTGGCCGCGTGCAGCCGGCAGGAGCCGGCCCCCGAGCCCGAGCGCGCCGTGCGCACGCAGGTGCTGGCCACCAGTGATGCCGGCTCGACGCTGGAATACGCCGGTGAGATCCGCGCCCGCAATGAGTCGCGCCTCGGTTTCCGCGTGGGCGGCAAGCTGCTGACGCGTAAGGTCAACCTGGGCGACCACGTGCATGCAGGCCAGGTGCTGGCCACGCTCGACGCGCAGGACCTGGTGCTGGCGCAGGAAGCGGCCAAGGCAGCGATGCTGGCTGCGCGCGTGAACCGCGACCAGTCGGGCAACGACTACAAGCGCTTCATCGAACTGAAGGAGCAGGGCTTCATCAGCGCGGCCGAACTGGAGCGGCGCGAGAACGCCTTCAAGGCCGCGCAGGCTCAGCTCGAACAGGCGCGGGCCCAGGCCAATGCGCAGTCCAACCAGGCGGGCTATGCGCAGTTGGTGTCGGATGTGAGCGGTGTGGTGACCAGCGTGGACGTGGACCCGGGCACGGTGGTGGCTGCGGGGACGCCCATCGTGCGCGTGGCGCAGGAAGGCCCGCGCGACGTGGTGTTCTCGGTGCCTGAAGACCAGGTGGCCCGGCTGAAGGCCGCAGCGGCCAAGGCCGGCGCGCTCAAGCTGCGCCTGTGGGGCAATGACAGTGCCGAGCGGCCGCTGAGCCTGCGCGAGGTGTCGGCCCAGGCGGACCCCGTGACGCGCACGTTCCTGATCAAGGCCGATGCCGGCAATATCGACCTGAAGCTGGGCCAGACGGCGACCGTGCTGCTGACCCTGCCCAAGACGGAGCAGATCATCAAGCTGCCCCTGGCCGCGGTGCTGCAGCAGCAGGGCAAGACCTCGGTCTGGGTGCTGGACCCGAGTTCGATGAAGGTCAACCCGCAACAGGTGGTGGTGAGTGGCGCCGACGGCAACGAAGTGGTGATTGCCGCCGGGCTGCAGCCGGGCCAGGAGGTGGTGACGGCGGGCGTGCACGTGCTGACGCCGGGCCTGAAGGTCAAGCGCTATCAAACCCCGGCAATGGCCCCGCAGTCGGCCCAGCCATCGGCCAAACCTTGAGGCGGGCACTCAGATGAGCACACCGCAGAATCGCGGGCATTTCAATGTGTCGCGCTGGGCGCTGGAGCACCCTGCGCTAACGCGTTACTTGATGGTCGTACTGATGGTGATGGGCTTTGCCGCCTATTTCCAGCTCGGCCAGGATGAGGACCCACCCTTCACCTTCCGCCTGATGGTGGTGCAGGCGACGTGGCCCGGCGCCACGGCGCAGCAGATGGCCGAGCAGGTGACCGACAAGATCGAGCGCACGCTGCAGGAGGCGCCCTACGCCGACAAGATCCGCTCGTACACCAAGCCCGGCGTGTCGGTGACGATGTTCCAGGTCAAGGACAACGCGCCGCCCAAGGAAGTGGCCGATGTCTGGTACCAGGTGCGCAAGCGCATCAACGACATGCGCTACACCTTGCCGCAAGGCGTGCAGGGGCCGTTCTTCAATGACGACTTCGGCGATGTCTACGGCTCCATCTACGCGCTCTCGGCCGACGGCTTCACGATGGAGGAATTGCGGCAGTGGTCCGAACGCGTGCGCTCGCAGCTGCTCAAGGTACCGGACGTGGCCAAGGTCGAGCTCTTCGGCGTGCAGCCCGAGAAGATCTACATCGAGATCTCGCAGAAGCGCCTGGCCGCGCTGGGCCTCGATTTCTCGCAGGTCATCAACCAGCTCGGCGCGCAGAACGCGGTGGAGGGCGCGGGCGTGCTCGATGCTGGCAGCGGCAATCTGCAGGTGCGCGTTCAGGGCCAGTTCACTTCGGTGGAGCAGCTCAAGGCGTTTCCGATCCGCGGCATCAACACCGCCACGGGCCAGGCCAGCAGCCTGCATCTGTCGGACATCGCAGAGATCAAGCGCTCCTATGCCGACCCGGCCGCCACCATGGTGCGCTACCAGGGCAAGCAGGTGATCGCCATCGGTGTCTCGATGGCCAAGGGCGGCGACATCATTGCCATGGGCAAGGCGCTCAAGAAGAGCGCGGCCGAGATCCGCACCGCGCTGCCGGCCGGCATCGAGATGACGCAGGTGCAGGACCAGCCGACCGCCGTTTCGCGCTCGGTGGGCGAGTTCGTGCACGTGCTGATCGAGGCCGTGGTGATCGTGCTGGTGGTGAGCTTTCTCTCGCTCGGCCTGCACACCAGGCCGCTGCGCCTGGACGTGTGGCCGGGCTTGGTCGTGGCCATCACGATTCCGCTGGTGCTGTCCATCACCTTCGTCACCATGTTCTATTGGGGCGTGGGCCTGCACAAGATTTCCCTCGGCTCGCTGATCATCGCGCTGGGCCTGCTGGTGGACGACGCCATCATTGCGGTGGAGATGATGGTCCGCAAGCTCGAAGAGGGCCACGACAAGATGTTCGCGGCCACCTTCGCCTACGAGGCCACGGCCATGCCGATGCTGACGGGCACGCTGATCACGGCGGTGGGCTTTTTGCCCATCGGCCTGGCGCGCTCGATGACGGGCGAGTACACCTTCGCCATCTTTGCAGTCACGGCGGCAGCGCTGCTGATCTCGTGGGTGGTGTCGATCTACTTCGTGCCCTACCTCGGCGCTCTACTGCTCAAGACGCATGCCCGGCAGCCTGGGCAGGCGCACGAGCTGTTCGATTCGCCGTTCTACAACCGCTTCCGCGGCATGGTCGGCTGGTGCGTGGAGCACCGCTGGAAGACCATAGGCATGACGGTGCTGCTGTTTGCGCTGGGCCTCTTCGGCATGACGCGCGTGCAGCAGCAGTTCTTCCCCGATTCCAGCCGCCCCGAGATCCTGGTGGACCTGTGGCTGCCCGAGGGCTCGACCATCGAGCAGAGCAAGGCCGTGGTGGAGCGCTTCGAGCAGCGCATGGGCAAGGAGTCCAGCGTGGCTTCGGTGACGAGCTGGGTCGGCTCGGGCGTGCCGCGTTTCTACCTGCCGCTGGACAATATCTTCGAGCAGTCCAACGTCAGCCAGATCATCGTGCTGCCCAAGTCCATCGAGGCGCGCGAGGAGTTGCGCAAGCGCCTGCCGGCCTTGCTGGCGGCCGAGTTCCCCGATGTGCGCGGCCGCGTCAAGCTGCTGCCCAACGGGCCGCCGGTGCCGTATCCCGTGCAGTTCCGCGTGGTCGGCGAGAAGGTCGATGAGGTGCGCGCCTGGGCCGACAAGGCCAAGGCCATCCTGCAGGCCAGTCCGAACATGCGTGGTGTCAACGACAACTGGAACGAGCCCATCAAGGCGCTCAAGCTGGAGGTCGACCAGGACAAGGCGCGCGCACTCGGCGTGACGAGCCAGAGCCTGGCCCAGGCGGCGCAGACCCTGCTGTCGGGCTCGGTGATCGGCCAGTACCGCGAGGAAGACCGGCTGGTCGACATCGTGCTGCGCCAGCCGCTCGACGAGCGCCAGGTCATCACCGACATCGCCAGTGCCTATGTGCCCACGGCCACGGGCCGCGCGATCCCGCTCACGCAGATCGCCAAGGTCAATTTCGGCTGGGAGCCCGGTGTACTCTGGCGCGAAGGGCGCAGCTATGCGGTAACGGTGCAGGGTGACGTGGCCGAGGGTCTGCAAGGCGCGACGGTCACCAACGAACTTTGGCCGCAGCTCAAGGCCTTGCAGGACAAGATGCCAACGGGCTACAGCATCCAGATCGCCGGTGCGGTGGAAGAGAGCAGCAAGGGCCAGGGCGCCATTGCGGCCGGCGTGCCGGTGATGCTCTTCATCACCTTCACGCTGCTGATGCTGCAGTTGCAGAGCTTCTCGCGCGCCATGCTGGTCTTCCTGACCGGGCCGCTTGGCATTGCCGGCGTGGCCGGTGCGCTGCTGTTGTTCAACCAGCCCTTCGGCTTTGTGGCGCTGCTTGGCGTGGTGGCGCTGATGGGCATGATCCAGCGGAACTCCGTGATCCTGATCGACCAGATCGAGCAGGATCGCGCGCGCGGCGTGCCGGCCTGGGATGCCATCATCGAGTCCGCCGTGCGGCGCTTCCGCCCCATCGTGCTGACGGCTGCAGCCGCCGTGCTGGCGATGGTGCCGCTCTCGCGCAGCGGCTTCTGGGGCCCGATGGCGGTGGCCATCATGGGTGGCCTGGCCGTGGCCACGGCGCTCACGCTGCTGGCCCTGCCGGCGATGTACGCGGCCTGGTTCCGCGTGCGCAAGCACGATCAGCACTGAGCTCCCGCTCGACCCCCGTTCACGGGGGCGTCCCCCGGGTCTTCCCCGGGGGACTGGATAGCTGCCCCGAGGCGGCTACAATCGACGGTTCACCGAATTGCCGCAGGAGCTTGGCACTGTCTTGCTCCTGCCCCGTAAGCGCGGGTGGCGAAATTGGTAGACGCACCAGGTTTAGGTCCTGACGCCTTCACCGGCGTGCCGGTTCGAGTCCGGCTCCGCGCACCAGATCCGATAGATCCTTTTTTCATTGAGTCACGAAATGGCTGTCACCGTCGAAACCCTCGAAAAGCTCGAACGCCGCATCACGCTCACGCTGGCGGCCGCTGAAATCAACAGCGAAGTCGAAACCCGCTTGAAGAAGCTGGCCCGCACCGTCAAGGCCGACGGTTTCCGTCCCGGCAAGGTGCCGATGACCGTCGTGGCCCAGCGCTATGGCTACTCGGTGCAGTACGAGGTCATGAACGACAAGCTCGGCCAGGCCTTCTCCAGCGCCGCCAACGAAGCGCAGCTGCGCGTCGCCGGCGCGCCGCGCATCGAGCAGAAGAACGAAGCCGCCGAAGGCACGATGGCCTTCGACGCTACCTTCGAGATTTACCCCGAAGTGAAGATCGGCGACCTGTCGGGCGCCGAGATCGAGCGCGTCAGCGCCGATGTGTCCGACGAAGCCATCGACAAGACCGTCGAGATCCTGCGCAAGCAGCGCCGCACCTTCCAGCAGCGCGCCGCCGCTGATGGCGCCGAAGCCGGCGACCGCGTGACCATCGACTTCGAAGGCAAGATCGACGGCGAACCCTTCCAGGGCGGCAAGGCCGAGGCCTTCCAGTTCCTGATCGGCGAAGGCCAGATGCTGGAGCAGTTCGACACTGCCGTGCGCGGCATGAAGTCGGGCGAAAGCAAGACCTTCCCGCTGGCCTTCCCGGCCGACTATCACGGCAAGGACGTGGCCGGCAAGGAAGCCGACTTCCTGGTCACCGTCAAGAAGATCGAAGCCCAACACCTGCCCGAAGTGAACGAGGCCTTTGCCAAGGCCCTGGGCATCAAGGAAGGCACGATCGAAGGCCTGCGCGCCGACATCAAGAAGAACCTCGAGCGCGAAGTGAAGTTCCGCGTGCTGGCCCGCAACAAGGGTGCCGTGATGGACGCCCTGGTGGCCGCCGCCGAGCTCGACGTGCCCAAGGCCCTGATCGACAGCGAAACCGAGCGCCTGATCGCAGGTGCCCGCGAGGACCTGAAGAAGCGCGGCGTCAAGGATGCCGATAAGGCCCAGATCCCGGCCGAGATCTTCCAGCCCCAAGCCGAGCGCCGCGTGCGCCTGGGCCTGGTGGTGGCCGAGCTGGTGCGCTCGCAAAATCTGCAAGCCAAGCCCGAGCAGTTGCAAGCCCACATCGAAGAGATGGCGCAAAGCTACGAGAAGCCGGCTGAAGTGGTGCGCTGGTACCTGAGCGACCGCGCCCGTATGGCCGAAGTCGAGGCCGTGGTGATCGAGAACAACGTGACCGACTTCGTGCTGGCCGCGGCCAAAGTCACCGACAAGGCGCTGCCTTTCGACGAACTGATGGCTGCCGGCAACTGATTCGGTAGAAGTTGGAGTAAAGGGCCGCGCGATGCGCGGCCCTTTTGTTTGCGGCGCAGAGGCTTGCCCTTGTCACCGCATAATCCATCCCCATAACAGACAGGTCACCGTCAAGAGGATTTCTTCAATGAGCGCGCTGGAAACAAACAATCTGGGCTTGGTGCCCATGGTCATCGAGCAGTCGGGTCGGGGCGAGCGTGCTTACGACATCTACAGCCGCCTGCTGCGCGAACGCATCATCTTCCTGGTCGGCCCGGTCAATGACGCCGTGGCCAATCTGGTGGTGGCGCAGATGCTGTTCCTGGAGAGCGAGAACCCGGACAAGGACATCAACTTCTACATCAACTCGCCTGGGGGGTCGGTCTCGGCCGGCCTGTCGATCTTCGACACCATGCAGTTCATCAAGCCCGATGTCTCCACCATGTGCATGGGCATGGCTGCCAGCATGGGCGCCTTCTTGCTGACTGCTGGCGCCAAGGGCAAGCGCTTCGCCCTGCCCAACAGCAAGATCATGATCCACCAGCCCCTGGGCGGCGCTCAGGGCCAGGCCACCGACATCGAGATCCACGCCCGCGAGATCCTCAAGACCCGCGATGCCCTGAACCGCATCATGGCCGAGCGCAGTGGGCAGAGCCTGGAGAAAATCCAGGCCGACACCGAGCGCGACTACTTCATGTCGGCCGATGAAGCGCAGGGTTATGGCCTGATCGACCAGGTACTGGCCAAGCGGCCTTGAGCGTCCTTCGGGCCGATTTGGCTCACCAGAACGCGTAACAGCGGCCGATTCGGGCGTTTTTCACCCAAAAGCCCGAGTCGCTGTTTGAACTATCATCCCTTTCAGACCACCATTGTCTGAATCTCCGAAGCGCAATCCATGGCCGAGAAAAAAGGCAATTCCAGCGAGAAAGTTCTGTACTGCTCCTTCTGCGGCAAGAGCCAGCACGAGGTGAAGAAGCTGATCGCCGGTCCGTCGGTGTTCATCTGCGACGAGTGCATCGAGCTTTGCAACGACATCGTCCGCGACGAAGTGCCCGCGGAAAGCCCCGCTGCACGCGCTGCCAAATCCGATCTGCCGGTGCCCAGCGAGATCAAGTCCAGCCTCGACCAGTACGTGATCGGCCAGGATGTGGCCAAGCGCACGCTGGCCGTGGCGGTCTACAACCACTACAAGCGGCTGCGCCACATGGGCGCGACCAAGGACGGCGTGGAGCTGTCCAAGAGCAACATCCTCTTGATCGGCCCCACGGGCTCGGGCAAGACGCTGCTGGCGCAGACGCTGGCACGCCTGCTCAACGTGCCCTTCGTGATCGCCGACGCCACCACGCTGACCGAAGCCGGTTATGTGGGCGAGGACGTCGAGAACATCATCCAGAAGCTGCTGCAGAACTGCAATTACGACGTCGAGCGTGCGCAGCGCGGCATCGTCTACATCGACGAGATCGACAAGATCAGCCGCAAGGCCGACAACCCCTCCATCACGCGCGACGTGTCGGGCGAGGGCGTGCAGCAGGCGCTGCTCAAGCTGGTTGAAGGCACGATGGCTTCCGTTCCTCCGCAGGGCGGGCGCAAGCATCCCAATCAAGACTTCCTGCAGATCGACACGACCAACATCCTGTTCATCTGCGGCGGCGCTTTCGATGGCCTGGAGAAGGTCATCCAGAACCGCTCGGAGAAGTCCGGCATCGGCTTCGGCGCGACGGTCAAGAGCAAGAGCGAGAAACGCGTCTCCGAGGTCTTCCGCGAGTGCGAGCCCGAGGACATCATCAAGTTCGGTCTGATCCCCGAGCTGGTCGGCCGTCTGCCCGTGGTGGCCACCTTGGGTGAGCTCAGCGAGGACGCGCTGGTTCAGATCCTCACCGAACCCAAGAACGCCTTGCTCAAGCAATACCAGCAGCTGTTCGCCATGGACGGTGTGGAACTGGAGATCCGGCCTACGGCGCTGGCCGCCATTGCCCGCAAGGCGCTGGCCCGCAAGACCGGTGCACGCGGCCTGCGCTCCATCATGGAGCAGGCTCTGATCGACACCATGTTCGAGCTGCCCGGTCTTGACGGCGTGGCCAAGGTGGTGCTCGACGAGCACAACATCGAAGAGAACGCCAAGCCCCTGCTCGTGTATCACGAACAGCACAAGGCCAGCGCCTGAAGCGGCATTAGTGCTTCAATTGACGCAGCTTTCCCAGATCTTCGTTCCGCCATCGGAAGTCCGGCGTCTTGCATTTGTCATCTCAGGCCATAACTGGGTCTGAGAAAGAGAGGTTTTCATGTCCGGTCATCCCGTATTGCCCGCTGAACCCATCACCTTGCCGCTGCTGCCGCTGCGCGACGTGGTGGTGTTTCCGCACATGGTGATCCCGCTCTTCGTGGGACGCCCCAAGTCCATCAAGGCTCTGGAGGCTGCCATGGAAGGCGGCCGCCAGATCATGCTGGTCGCACAAAAGGCCGCCGGCAAGGACGAGCCCAAGCCCGAAGACATGTTCGAGGTCGGTTGCGTCTCCAGCATCCTGCAGATGCTCAAGCTGCCTGACGGCACGGTCAAGGTGCTGGTGGAAGGCATCCAGCGCGCCACCACGCGCGAGATCACCGACGGCGAAGAGCACTTTTCCGCCGAGGTGCTGCCAATCCCGCCCGAAGCCGATGCCAAGCCCGAGGTTGAGGCCCTGCGCCGCGCCGTGACGCAGCAGTTTGACCAGTACGTCAAGCTCAACAAGAAGATCCCGCCCGAGATCCTGACGAGCATCGCCGGCATCGACGACGCCGGCCGCCTGGCCGACACCATCGCCGCGCACCTGCCGCTCAAGCTCGACGCCAAGCAGTCGGTGCTCGACCTGTCGGAAGTCTCCAAGCGACTGGAAAAGCTGCTCGATCTGCTCGAGCACGAAGTCGACATCCTGCAAGTGGAAAAGCGCATCCGTGGCCGCGTCAAGCGCCAGATGGAGAAGAGCCAGCGCGAGTACTACCTGAACGAGCAGGTCAAGGCCATCCAGAAGGAGCTCGGCGACGGCGAAGAGGGCGCTGACCTCGAAGAGCTGGACAAGAAGATCCAGGCCGCGCGCATGCCCAAGGAAGCGCGCAAGAAGGCCGATGCAGAGCTCAAGAAGCTCAAGCTGATGTCGCCCATGTCGGCCGAAGCCACCGTGGTGCGCAACTACATCGACACCCTGGTCGGCCTGCCCTGGAGCAAGAAGACCAAGATCAAGCACGACCTCAGCAATGCCGAGAGCGTGCTGAACGAAGACCATTACGGCCTCGAGAAGGTCAAGGATCGCATCCTTGAATATCTCGCGGTCCAGCAACGCGTGGACAAGGTCAAGGCGCCGATCCTGTGCCTGGTCGGACCTCCGGGCGTGGGCAAGACCTCGCTCGGCCAGAGCGTGGCCCGCGCCACCGGCCGCAAGTTCGTTCGCATGGCCCTGGGTGGCGTGCGCGACGAGGCCGAGATCCGTGGCCACCGCCGCACCTACATTGGCTCCATGCCGGGCAAGGTGCTGCAGAGCCTGTCCAAGGTCGGCGTGCGCAATCCGCTGTTCCTGCTCGACGAGATCGACAAGCTGGGCATGGACTTCCGCGGCGACCCGTCTTCGGCCCTGCTCGAAGTGCTGGACCCGGAGCAGAACCACACCTTCGGTGACCATTACATCGAGGTCGACTTCGACCTGAGCGATGTGATGTTCGTCGCGACCAGCAACTCGCTGAACATCCCGCCGGCCCTGCTGGACCGGATGGAAGTGATCCGCCTGGCCGGCTACACCGAGGACGAGAAGGTCAACATCGCCCAACGCTACTTGCTGCCCAAACAGCGCAAGAACAATGGCGTCAAGGACGAGGAGATGGACGTCACCGAGTCGGCCATCCGCGGGATCATCCGTTACTACACGCGTGAAGCCGGCGTTCGCTCGCTCGAACGCGAGATATCCAAGATCTGCCGCAAGGTGGTGAAGAACCTCGCGCTGAAGGTGCTCGAAGGCCAGGCTGTCGTGACCGAGGACAACCTCAACGACTTTCTCGGCGTGCGCAAGTACGACTTCGGCCGCGCGGAGAAGAAGAACCAGGTGGGTCAGGTCGTTGGCCTCGCATGGACTGAGGTGGGCGGCGATCTGCTGACCATCGAAGCCACGGCGATGCCGGGCAAGGGCAACATCATCCGCACCGGTTCTCTGGGCGACGTGATGAAGGAGTCCGTCGAGGCGGCTCGCACGGTGGTGCGTTCGCGTGCTCGCCGCCTGGGCATCAAGGACGAGCTCTTCGAGAAGCGCGACGTGCACGTCCACGTGCCTGATGGCGCCACGCCCAAGGACGGCCCGAGCGCGGGTGCTGCGATGACTACGGCCTTCGTGTCGGCATTGACGGGCATCCCGGTGCGCGCCGACGTGGCGATGACGGGCGAGATCACGCTGCGAGGCGAGGTCACGGCCATCGGTGGTCTGAAGGAAAAGCTGCTCGCCGCACACCGCGGCGGCATCAAGACCGTGATGATCCCCGAGGACAACGTCAAGGACTTGCAGGACATTCCTGAGAACGTCAAGAACCAGCTCGAGATCGTGCCCGTGCGCTGGATCGAGCGCGTGCTGGAGGTCGCTCTGGAGTCCATGCCGCAGCCGCTGCCCGATGAAGAACCTGCTGTTGCGCCGGCCACTGAGGCCGCTGCAACGGTGGTCGCGGCCAAGCACTGAGCTTGATATCGGAAGTCTCGCCACCTCTTGATGAGAGCGAGATTTTCGGTATACAATGCCAGCTTCAGCAAACAGCGATGTCTATTGAACAAATGCGGGTGTAGCTCAGTTGGTAGAGCGCAACCTTGCCAAGGTTGAGGTCACGAGTTCGAGCCTCGTTACCCGCTCCAGAATTCTGGTTGGCATGAAAAATGGGAGGCCCCGGCTTCCCATTTTCGTCAGCGCTTCACCAAAAGCGCGGGCGGTAAAATTTGATTTGATGGCGCGGTAGCAAAGCGGTTATGCCCCGGATTGCAAATCCGGTTAGTCCGGTTCGACTCCGGACCGCGCCTCCAAAAAAACACTCATGCGGGTGTAGCTCAGTTGGTAGAGCGCGACCTTGCCAAGGTCGAGGTCACGAGTTCGAGCCTCGTTACCCGCTCCAGTAAACCCGGTTCGCACCGGTGTTCAACGTCACCAAGCGTTGAGCGAAATGCGGGTGTAGCTCAGTTGGTAGAGCGCAACCTTGCCAAGGTTGAGGTCACGAGTTCGAGCCTCGTTACCCGCTCCAAGTTGAAAAAGGGAAGCCTGCATGGCTTCCCTTTTTTCTTTCTGGCTGCGCCGATAATGCAGCGCCTGCCCGGGTGGTGAAATTGGTAGACGCAGCGGACTTAAAATCCGCGGCCTCGAAAGGGGCGTACCGGTTCGATTCCGGTCCCGGGCACCATCAGGCTGCTGTCCAAGCGGCCATGTCTCACTGCTGCGGCTGTCAGGGAAACGTCACGACGCTGCCGTCGAGAGGCAGCTCCGATCGACGCTGACCGATGGTTTTCGCCGGCTGCAAGTTGACCGGCTTCGCCGGATCGAAGGTGTCCTCGATCGTTCCGCGTCCCAGCAGCGTGAAGGCATCAATCACGAAGGGCAGTCCTTCAGACTGCTCAAACGTCGGTCGGTCGCTGATGTGGAAGTGCAGATGAGGCGCGCCGGCGGCGCCAGTCTGGCCCAGCAAGCCCAATACCGCGCCTCGCTGCACCCGCTGCCCGATCCGGGCCGCCAGGCTGCCGTTCTGAAGATGGGCGTAATGGACATAACTGTTCGGCGCGATCTTGAGGATCACGAAATTCCCATAGAGGCTTCGGGCCGTGAGGTCGTCCGGTACTTCCTGCGGAGCCAGCGGGTTGCCGTTCGGAACTCCGTCGCGCGCATCAACCACCACGCCATCCGCCACGGCAAGAACCTCATGCCCATAGCCGACCCAGTCGGCATCGACGGTGGATGCCAGTGAGTCATGCGCGCCTCGGACCGAATGATTGCCGTCATCGAGACCGAACCAGTCGATTGCGAAGCGCTGCGGGATGGTGAGCCTGCCGTCAATCGCCACCAAGCCTCCCCAATGATGGGAGCGATGGTTGCCCGGCCCCTCGACCGCCATCCACCGGTCGCCACGCAAGGGCGGGCCGATCTTGATCGGCGGAGACTGAGGGATTGGCGTGCTGATGTTTTCAGCGCGTTCGATTTCGCCCTTGCCTGTCCGCAAAGTCAGCTGGTGGCGTAAGGAGGATGGCAGTTCGCCCTGTGGCGGGGTCAACCAGAAAAAGAAACTCTTGCTTTGACCGGAGTCGATCGTCACGCCGTCTTGGGGAGCCTCTTCTTGCTGCGCCAGCAGCGCGCCGATGCCGGCCCCTTCGACCGTCGCCAATGGCGCCGTTCCCTTGTCAGAGAAGACAGCGATGCGCACCAGTTCTAGCGGAGCCTTGTCTGCCTGGAAGCTGGTGATCCGCAACTCATAGGCAAGATGCCTTTGCCCATCGCTGCCCTGGACAAGCCGGGGCGCCCACAAGATGCGCGCTTCAATCTGAGCCTGATGGACGATGGGAGCGTCTGTCGGCCCTTGCGCGCTGAGGGTCGAGGCTTGAAGCGGCCAAGCGCCGCCGATGCCGACAGCGCAGAGGAACGCCAGGACACTGCGACGGAAGGGAAGGGGCATGGCCGCAGCCTGTCGCGCGTTCAAGGCGTCGGCGCCTTTACCAGCTCGCCACCCTTCATCACGAAATCCACCTTGGTTAGCACGGTCACATCAGCCAGCGGGTCCTTGGCCACGGCGATCAGGTCGGCGAAATGGCCGGGCCTCAAGCTGCCGACCTTGTCCTGCCAGTTCATCAGCTTCGCGGCGTTCACCGTCGCCGCCTGTATGGCCTGCATCGGCGTCATGCCGTACTTGACCATGTAGAAGAACTGCTTGGCGTTGTCGCCATGCGGGTAGACGCCGGCGTCGGTGCCGAAGGCCATGGTGACGCCGGCCTTGAAGGCCTTGGCGAAGTTGTCGCGCTGCAGTTGGCCGAGCGCCCGCTCCTTCTCCAGGGACTCGGGCAGGAAGCCGACCTTGGCGCCTTCATGCAGGATGTAATCGTCGTCGTAGATGTCCATCACGAACACCGTGCCGTGTTCCTTGGCCAGGCGAATGCCTTCGTCATCGACGAGGCTGGCATGCTCGATGGAATCGATGCCGGCCTTGATGGCGTCGCGGATGCCGCTGGTGCCGTGTGCATGCGCGGCCACCTTGCGCCCGAGCTTGTGGGCCTCGTCGGCGATGGCCTGCATTTCTTCGAGCGTGTACTGTTGGGCGCCGGCCGCATCGCCCTTGGAGAGCACGCCGCCGGTGGCGCAGATCTTGATGAGGTCGGCGCCGTACTTGATCATCTCGCGCACCTTGTGGCGCGCTGCCCAGGGGCCGTCAGCCACGCCGGGGCTGACGTCCTTGTACTCGGGCGGCAGTAGGTCGTTGTCGCAATGGCCGCCGGTGATCCCGAGCGGATAGGCCGAGACCTGCATGCGCGGGCCCGGGAAGTCGCCGTCGTTGATCGCGTCGCGCAAGGCCACGTCCCCAAAACCCGAGGCACCGACGTTGCGCACGGTGGTGAAACCAGCCATCAGCGTGTTGCGTGCCGCGCGCACGCCGTAGAGCGCAGCACGCATGTCCGAGATGGCCAGCGAGCTGTAGCCATGCTGGGTGGCGTCGCCGGTCAGGTGGGTGTGGGCGTCGATCAGGCCGGGCAGCACGGTGCTCTTGCTGAGGTCGATGACGCGCGCGCCGGCGGGGATCGTGATCGTGCTCGCCGGGCCCAGAGCCTGGACCTTTTCATCCTGGATCAGCAGCACCTGATCGACCAGCACCTTGCCGGCATCCACGTCGATCAGGCGGCCAGCCTTGACGGCGGTGACGGGCCCGGCGGCAAGCGTGGGCAGGCTCAGGCAGGCAGCGAGGCAGGCGCTCAACAAGGCGCTCAGGCGGTGACGGGTCATGAGGGCGGCTCCGTTAAAGATGGCGATTATGTTGTGCGCAGCGTCTCGGCTTGCGCCTCGGTCCAGCCCAGGGCGCTGTGCACGAAACGGGTGAGGGCGGCTGCGTTCCCCGTGCTCTGCAAACGCAGGCTCGGCACGCCATCGACATCGACGTTCAAGCTGTTCCACAGCCGCTCGGCCTGCTGGGCCACGGCGCTTTCGATATTGAGCAAGCGAACGTTCGCGCCCAGTGCGGCCTGCAACTGATCCTGCACCAGCGGGTAGTGGGTGCAGCCCATCAGCACGGTGTCCACGCCGGCTTCGCGCAAGGGCGCGCAGCAATGCTCGATCAGCTCTCGCAAGGCCGACGCATGCAGGTCTCCGCGTTCGATCAGATCGGCCAAACCCGGGCAGGCTTGGCTGATGACTTGCGCGCCGCCGGCATGCCGCGCCAGCAGCGACTGATAGCGCGCGCTGGCCACGGTGGCGGGCGTCGCCAGTACACCGATTCGGCCGTTATGGCTCGCCGCCACGGCGGGCTTGATGCCGGGTTCGGTGCCCACGATGGGCATCTCCGGCCAGCGCTGGCGCATCGCATCGATCGCGTGCGCCGTGGCCGTGTTGCAGGCCACGACCAGGAGCCGAGCCCCCGCGTCACGCAAATGCTCGCTGAGAAGCAGGCAACGCTGGGCCAGGAACTCTGACGATTTCTCGCCGTAGGGCGCATGCGCCGTGTCGGCCAGATAGAGCAGGGAAGCCTGGGGCAGGCGGCGGCGCAGTTCGCGCAACACGGTCAGGCCGCCCAGGCCGGAGTCGAAGACGCCGATGCTGGGGCGTCGCGTTTGATCTTGCATAAGTTCTGCCAGTCTAGAGCGACATTTGCCGGGTCCGGGCGCCGGGACGGGCGGATCTCGTGGTTAAAATAGAACGATCGTGCTTTTTTGAGGTGCCGGACCCCGCGGTAACCCCATAGAATCCAATTAACGTTAACGTCAATTAGCTGGAGACTTCGATGAAGGTTTTGGTCCCTGTCAAACGAGTGGTCGACTACAACGTCAAGGTGCGCGTCAAGAGCGACGGCACCGGCGTGGACATCGCCAACGTCAAGATGTCGATGAACCCCTTTGACGAGATCGCCGTCGAAGAAGCCGTCCGCCTGAAGGAAAAAGGCGTGGTCACCGAGGTGATCGCTGTCTCCTGCGGCGTCACGCAGTGCCAGGAAACCCTGCGCACCGCCATGGCCATCGGTGCCGACCGCGCCATCCTGGTCGAGACCGACGCCGAGTTGCAGCCCCTGGCCGTGGCCAAGATCCTCAAGGCCCTGGTCGACAAGGAACAGCCCCAGCTGGTGATCCTCGGCAAGCAGGCCATTGACGACGACTGCAACCAGACCGGCCAGATGCTGGCCGCGCTGACGGGCCTGCCGCAAGGCACCTTCGCCTCCAAGGTGGAAGTGGCCGACGGCAAGGTTGCCGTAACGCGTGAAGTCGACGGAGGCCTGGAGACGGTCTCTTTGAGCCTGCCCGCGGTGGTCACTACCGACCTGCGCCTGAACGAGCCGCGCTACGTTACGTTGCCCAACATCATGAAGGCCAAGAAGAAGCAGCTTGACGTGGTCAAGCCCGCTGATCTGGGGGTGGACGTGACGCCGCGCATCAAGACGCTCACGGTGGTCGAGCCCGCCAAGCGCAGCGCCGGCATCAAGGTGCCTGATGTGGCGACCCTGGTCGACAAGCTCAAGAACACCGCCAAGGTCATCTAAGGCCGCCGCCTGAATCAGGAGAACAAAGACATGACCGCACTCGTCATTGCCGAACACGACAACGCCCACATCAAGGGCGCCACCCTGAACACCGTCACCGCCGCTCTCGCATGCGGTGGTGAGGTTCACGTGCTGGTGGCCGGCGCCAATGCCGCCGCTGCCGCCGCAGCCGCAGCGCAGATTTCGGGCGTCGCCAAGGTGCTGCACGCCGATGGTGCGCAACTGGCCGATGGCCTGGCCGAGAACCTGGCCGCGCAGGTGGTCGCTATCGCCAGCGGCTACAGCCACATCCTCTTTCCTGCCACCGCCTCGGGCAAGAACACCGCACCGCGCGTGGCCGCGCTGCTCGACGTGGCGCAGGTCAGCGACATCACCAAGGTGATCGCCGCCGACACTTATGAGCGCCCGATCTATGCCGGCAACGCCATCGCCACCGTGCAGTCGACCGACAAGACGCATGTGATCACCGTGCGCACGACCGGCTTCGACGCCGCCGCTGCCACCGGTGGCAGCGCCGCCGTCGAATCGCTGGCCGCTGCTGCGGACAGCGGCAAGAGCAGCTTCGTCGGCCGCGAGGTGACCAAGAGCGATCGCCCGGAGCTGACCGCCGCCAAGATCATCGTTTCCGGCGGCCGTGCCCTCGGCTCGAACGAGAAGTTCATGGAAGTGCTGACCCCGCTGGCCGACAAGCTCGGCGCCGCCCTCGGCGCCTCGCGTGCCGCTGTGGATGCCGGTTATGCCCCCAACGACTGGCAGGTCGGCCAGACCGGCAAGATCGTCGCGCCGCAGCTCTACGTGGCCTGCGGCATCAGCGGCGCTATCCAGCATCTGGCCGGCATGAAGGACTCCAAGGTGATCGTCGCGATCAACAAGGACCCGGAAGCGCCGATCTTCTCGGTGGCTGATTTCGGCCTGGAAGCCGATCTGTTCGTGGCCGTGCCCGAACTCGTCGCGGCCCTCTAAACGCGCCAGCAGCACCAACGGGGCGCCCGACTGCACAAGTCGCGGCGCCCTTTGTTTTTATGACGTATTCGATTTCTGGAGTGAAACCATGACTTACCGCGCCCCCGTCAAGGACATGCTGTTCGACATGCAGGAGCTGGCCGGCCTGCAGCAATTGACCGAAACCATCCCTGCCTTTGCCGACCATGGCATCGACACCGCGGCTGCCGTGCTCGAAGAATGCGCCAAGCTGAACGAAGGCGTGATCGCACCGCTGAACGTCGAAGGCGATCGCAATCCCTCGTGGTTCAAGGACGGCACGGTCACCACGACGACCGGCTTCAAGCAGGCCTTCCGCCAGTTCGCCGAAGGCGGCTGGCAGGGCATCCAGCATCCCGAGGATTTTGGCGGCCAGGGCCTGCCCAAGACCATCGGCGCGGCCTGCGGCGAAGTGGTCAACGGCGCGAACCTGAGCTTTGCCCTGTGCTCCATCCTGACTGACGGCGCCATCGAGGCCCTGCTGACGGCCGGCACGGACGAGCAGAAGAGCCTCTACCTTCCCAAGCTGATCGACGGCACCTGGACCGGCACGATGAACCTGACCGAGCCGCAGGCCGGCTCCGACCTGGCCCTGGTGCGCACGCGCGCCGAGCCGGTGGGCGATGGCACGTACAAGGTCTTCGGCACCAAGATCTTCATCACCTACGGTGAGCACGACATGGCGGAGAACATCATCCACCTCGTGCTGGCGCGGGTGACGGGTGCGCCCGAGGGCGTGAAGGGCATCAGCCTCTTCATCGTGCCCAAGTTCATGATCAATGCCGACGGCAGCAACGGCGCGCGCAACGACGCGCATTGCGTGTCCATCGAACACAAGCTGGGCATCAAGGCCAGCCCGACTGCGGTGCTGCAGTTCGGTGACCATGGCGGCGCCATCGGCTATCTGGTGGGCGAAGAGAACCGCGGCCTCGAGTACATGTTCATCATGATGAACTCTGCCCGCTACGCCGTCGGCCTGCAAGGCATCGGCCAGGCTGAGGGGGCTTATCAGAAGGCCGTCGAGTACGCGCGTGATCGCGTGCAGTCGCGCCCTGTCGATGGCTCGGTCAAGGCCAGCGCCACCATCATTCACCACCCCGATGTGCGTCGCATGCTGATGACCATGCGCGCGCTGACCGAAGGCTCGCGCGCGATGGCGATCAACGCCGCCGCCGCGTACGACACGGCGCATCACCATGCCGACGAAGGCGTGCGCAAAGAGGCCAAGGCCTTCTACGAATTCATGGTGCCGCTCGTGAAGGGCTACAGCACCGAGATGAGCCTCGAAGTGACCAGCCTGGGCGTGCAGGTGCATGGCGGCATGGGCTTCATCGAAGAGACCGGCGCGGCCCAGTTCTATCGCGACAGCCGCATCCTGACGATCTACGAAGGCACGACAGCGATCCAGGCTAACGACCTCGTTGGACGCAAGACCGTGCGTGACGGCGGCGCCTTTGCGCGCAGCATCGCCGCCCAGATCGAGCAGACCGAAGGCCAACTCGCTGCGCGCAGCAGCAGCGCCGCCGCGCAGAGCTTTGCCAAGCAGCTGCGTGCCGCGCGCGAGGCCTATCTGGCCGCCGTGGACTTCATCGTCACGCAAGGCAAGGCCGATCCGAACGCCGCCTATGCCGGCTCCGTGCCTTACCTGATGCTGGCTGGCAACCTGGTCGCCGGCTGGCAACTGGGCCGCTCGCTGCTGGTGGCCGAGGACAAGCTCGAAGAAGACAAGCCCTTCATGTCCGCCAAGATCACCACCGCGCGCTTCTACGCCGAGCACATCCTGCCGCGCGCTGGCGCGCTGCGCGATGCCATCGTCAACGGCGCCGAGAGCGTCAACGCACTGCCCATGGACCAGTATTGAGATGAGCAAACTCCCGAACGTCTTGCAGCGCCTGCCGCTGCCCATCATCGCCTCGCCGATGTTCATCGTCAGCACGCCCAAGCTTGTGATCGAGCAGTGCAAGGCGGGCGTGGTTGGCTCCATGCCCGCGCTCAATGCGCGCCCGGCCGAAGTACTCGAAGAATGGCTGAAGGAAATCACCGAGACCCTGGCTGCCTACAACGCAGCCAACCCGGACAAGCCGGCTGCGCCCTTCGCCATCAACCAGATCGTGCACAAGAGCAATGACCGGCTCGAGCACGACATGGCCGTGTGCGCCAAGTACAAGGTGCCGATCATCATCACCAGCCTCGGTGCGCGCGAGGACGTCAACGCTGCCGTGCACGCGTGGGGTGGCGTGGTGCTGCATGACATCATCAACAACAAGTTCGCCAGGAAGGCGATCGAGAAGGGCGCGGACGGCCTGATCGCCGTTGCAGCAGGCGCCGGCGGCCACGCTGGCGTGAAGAGCCCCTTCGCGCTGGTCCAGGAAATCCGCGAGTGGTTCGACGGCCCCATCGCGCTGTCCGGTGCCATCGCCACGGGTGATGCCGTGCTGGCTGCGCAAGCCATGGGAGCGGACTTCGCCTACATCGGCTCGGCGTTCATCGCCACCGAGGAAGCGCGCGCCGTGGACGGCTACAAGCAGATGATCGTCGACAGCAACAGCGATGACATCGTCTACACCAACCTCTTCACCGGCGTGCACGGCAACTACCTGCGCGGTGCCATTGTCAACGCGGGCCTGGACCCGGACCATCTCCCCGAGAGCGACCCCAGCAAGATGAACTTCGGCGGCAACGCCGCGGCCAAGGCCTGGAAGGACATCTGGGGCTGCGGCCAGGGCATCGGCGCCGTGCACGAGGTCGTGCCGACGCATGTGCTGGTCGAGCGGCTGGCGCGCGAGTACCGCGCGACACGGCAGCGGCTGGCGCTCTAGCCGGCAGTCTTGGGCGGGGCGGCGCAGAACGCCGTGGCTCCGGTGTGATCGGCGCCCCAGGTGCGCCAGCCGAAGGTGTCGATATGGATGCGGCCAGACGGATAGCGCGACAGGCCCATCTTCCAGTCACGGCCTTGTGTCTGCCAGAAGGCGCACAGGCGGTGCCCGGCTTCTTCATCGTCGATCGGGCGGAAGTCGATGGCGTAGGCGCGCAGATGGGCGCTGCCCGGTGCGCCCTGGGCGCAGCGGTTCAGTTCCTCGTTGCGGAAGCCGGAGTAGACGGTGACGCGGTTCAGAACGCCTTGTTCGCGCAGCGTCCTCAGCAAGCGCAAGACAGAGAACGCCGCCGGCCATTGCGCCTCGGGGGGCACGTCGTAGGGCGAAGCCTTGCAGATGGACCAGTCGCTGGCCGTACGAAGCAGCTCGTGCAGCGGCACCTGGCTGTCGAGGCCCTGCTCGCGCAAGGCGGCCTCGAAGGCGGCCACCGGCGCGCTCGTCGTGGCTCGCCACTGCTCAAAGCTCGCCTGCGTGCGGGTCTCGCCATCAGTAGCCGGCACAGGGCCAGGGCTTGTGCAAGCGGTGGCGAGAAGGGCGATCAAGAGGAGCAGAGTGCGGCGCATGGCCGACATTCTGCGCCGTGCTGCGTAGGCCTTACTTCACCGTCGTGAAGCGCGCTTCCGGCCGGTCGTTGGCGCGGTAGACCGTCTCCACATTCTTCTTCATCGCCCACGGCCGCACCTGGTGATGCAGGGGGATGAACTCGAACTCGTCGCGGATGCGCAGCAGCGCCTCGCGGATCAGCGCGTTGCGCTTGCTCACGTCGGTCTCGAATTTGATGGTGTCGATCAGCGCGTCGAGCTTGGGGTCGCTGAGCTTGCTGAAGTTGAAGCTGCCGTCCGCGCCACCGCTGCGCGTGCGCGCCAGCGCCTGCAGCGGGTAGAGCGCATCGAAGGTGGAGACGCCCCAGCCGAGCATGTATAGCGGCTCCTCGAAGCGCTGGAAGCCCTGGCTGTGCTGCGACATCGGCTGCGCGATCAGCCGCGCCTTGATGCCGACCTTGGCCCACATGGCCACCGCCGCCTGGCAGATCTGCTCGTCGTTGATGTAGCGGTTGTTGGGGCAGTACAGAGGCACCTCGAAGCCGTTCGGATAGCCGGCCTCGGCCAGCAGCTTGCGTGCCTTGTCGAGGTCGGGCTTGAGTGCCACGTCGATGTCCGGCGTGTTGCCGTTGACGCCCGGCGCCACCATGATGCCGGCCGGGATGGAGAGGCCGCGCATCGTGGCGCGCTTGATTGCCTCGCGGTCCAGCGCGATGTTCAGGGCCTCGCGCACTCGCTTGTCCTTGAAGGGGTTCTTGCCCTTGACGTTGGAGCCGGCCAGCTCGTCACTGCCCTGGTCCATGGCGAAGAAGATGGTGCGCGTCTCGTTGCCCTGGATGAGTTTGAGCTTGGGGTCTTCCTGCAACCGCGCCACGTCCTGTGCGGGCAGGTCGGTGAGCAGGTCTACATCGCCCGAGAGCAGGGCCGCCACGCGGGTCGGCGCCGACTTGATCGGCAGGTAGGTGACTTCGGTGACGTTGCCCTGGTTCTTGCCCCACCAGTCGGGGTTGATCACCAGGGTGATCTTCTGGTCGGGCACCCAGGCGGTGATCTTGTAGGGGCCAGTGCCCATCGCGTTGTGGGCCGAGTAGGTTTCTTCCTTGGCCTTGTAGTCCTGGATGTTGGTGGCGCGGTTCTTCTCGGACCAGGCCTTGCTCATGATGCGGAAGTCGACCAGGTTGCGCAGCAGCACGGGCACCGGCGCGTCCAGCATCAGCTCGATGGTGTAGTCATCGAGCTTCTTGATCTCCTTGATGCCGCCCACGTAGATCTGCATCGTGCCTTGCGGCTGGCGGATGCGGTTGAAGGAGAAGATCACGTCGTCCGCGGTGAAGGGCGTGCCGTCGTGGAACTTGACGCCGCGGCGCAACTCGAAGCGCACCTGCGTGGGCGAGATGTTCGTCCACTTGGTGGCCAGCGCGGGCTCGATCTCCCACTTCTCGTTGTAGCGGGTCAGGCCTTCGTAGGCGTGCTGGAGGATGGCCTCGGTGGTGGCATGGTCCTGCGAGTGCGGGTCCAGCGTGAGCACATCGTTTTGCGCGGCCCAGCGCAGCGAGGCGGCGGGTACGGCCAGCGAGGCCGAAATGAGCAGGGCGGCGAGAACGGTGCGTTTCATCGAGGCTCTCCTTGGTGGGATGCCTTCGATGCTAGTGAGGGAAGAGCCTGTGCGGCTCAGGGCTTGCCCGTAGCTTCCAGATCGCAATCGCAGCCCGAGCCGGCCGCAATCCAGCGGTGCAGCAGGGGATGGAGCGGCGCCGGCGCGGCCCGCAGCGCGCCGCAGACGTAACGCGTTTCTTCGGCTGACCAGCGCAACATCCGGCAGGCACCGCTGCGTTTGAGGCTTAGCACCATGCCGACGGGGCAGGGCTCGGCGGCGCAGCAGATGCCGCATCCATTGCAGGGCGCGCCCAGTGCAGGCTTGGGCGGCGCCTCTGCATGGATGTGGATGACGCGAATCACATCTTCACGCCCAGCTCTCGGAGTCGCTCTTCCAGATAGGCATCAGCCGTGTAGCGGTCCGACAGCACCACCTCCGGCCGCGGATGCAGGAACAGCGGCAGCGAGACGCGGCTGCGCTTGGCACCTTCGCCGGTCGGGTTCATCACGCGGTGCTGGGTCGAGGGGTAGTAGCCTTGCGAGGCTTCCTGCAGCATGTCGCCGATGTTGATGGTCAGTGTGCCGAAATCGCAGGGCACGTCGTGCCAGCTGCCGTCCTTGCCCTGCACCTGCAAGCCGGGCTCGTTGGCGGCGGGCAGGATGGTCAGCAGGTTGATGTCGCCATGGGCCGCGGCGCGGATCGAGCCGGCGGGCTCGTTGCCTGTCAGCGGCGGGTAGCGGAGCACGCGCAAGAGCGTTTGCTTGCTGTCCTTGATCATGTTGGAGAGCGGCTCGCGGTAGTGCTTGGCGATCTCCGGCGGCGTGTATTTCTCGACCCAGGAGAGCAGTTCCGCCGCCAAGGCATTGGCCTGCTCGTAATAGCTCATCGCATCGGCCTTGAGGCTTGCCGGGATGCGGCCCCAGGGATAAATGTGGAAGTACTCCTTGATGTCCTTCTGCGTCGCGCCCTTGGCGGTCTCCGAGATGGCAGTGGAGAACCAACCGTCCTGTGTGGCGGCCGAGAAGGCATAACGCGCCTTTTCATCGCCATTGAAGAAGGCCAGCCAGTCGGCGTAGATCTTCTCCACCAGGCTTTGCTGGATCGGGTGGTTGCTGAGCACGCCGAAGCCGGTTTCGTGCAGGGAACGGGTGAATTGTTCGGCCGCATCGGCGGCACGGTAGTCAACGACCTTGACTTGCATGAGAGGTGTCTCCATTCACGCCGGGCCATTCAATGTCGGGGCCCGTGGCGTGTGCGGGCTCAAGTCTACGAGCGCGGAACCCGAAAATGCCAAACGTTTGGCATTTCAAAGCCAAATCTTCTGTTGTGCCATTGAATGCAAAGTTACCTAGGGTTTTCGAGCGGTGCTACAGTCCCGTCTGCCCAAGTGGTCCTTCCCGTCCCTTTTGATCTGGTAACAGCAAAGGTGGGTCGCAATCCGCCAACCGGTAAAGCCGTGTCGCGGAAGGTTTATCAACCAGCCAACAGCCTTGGATACCAAGGTAGAAGGTGAGCGAAAGATGATGCAGCAATACAGGACGAACTCGTACCTGTTCGGAGGCAATGCGCCCTACGTCGAAGAGATGTATGAGGCCTACCTCGACAACCCCGGTTCGGTCCCCGACAACTGGCGCGCCTATTTCGACGCGCTCCAGCACGTGCCGGCCACCGATGGCAGCGAGTCGCGTGACGTCGCCCACGCCTCGGTCATCGAATCTTTCGCTCAGCGTGCCAAGGCCAACGCCTTCGGCAACAAGGCCTCCAGCGCCGAGCTGGCCGTGGCCCGCAAGCAGGTCCATGTCCAGTCGCTGATCGCTGCCTATCGCAACGTCGGCTCGCGCTGGGCTGACCTCGATCCCCTCAAGCGCACCGAACGCCCCAAGATCCCCGAGCTGGAGCCGGCGTTCTATGACCTGAGCGAGTCCGACATGGACATCGCCTTCAGCGCCACGAACACGTATTTCTCCAAGGCTGAGACCATGACCCTGCGGGAGATCATGCAGGCCCTGCGCGAGACCTACTGCGGCACCATCGGCGCCGAGTTCATGCACATCACCGACCAGACCGAGAAGCGCTGGTGGCAGGAGCGCCTGGAGACCGTGCGCTCCAAGCCCGGTTTCTCGGCTGAGAAAAAGCAGCACATCCTCGGCCGCCTGACCGCCGCCGAAGGCCTGGAGCGTTACCTGCACACCAAGTACGTCGGCCAGAAGCGCTTCTCGCTCGAAGGCGGCGAGAGCTTCATCGTCTCGATGGACGAGCTCGTGCAAGGCGGCGGCAGCATCGGCGTGCAGGAAATCGTCATCGGCATGGCCCACCGTGGCCGCCTGAACGTGCTGGTCAACACCTTGGGCAAGATGCCTGCGGATCTGTTCGCTGAGTTCGATCACACCGCGCCGGAAGAGCTGCCCTCGGGCGACGTCAAGTACCACCAGGGCTTCTCCAGCGACGTGACCACGCCCGGCGGCCCGGTCCATCTGTCGCTGGCCTTCAACCCCTCGCACCTGGAGATCGTCAACCCGGTGGTCGAAGGTTCGGTCAAGGCCCGCATGGACCGCCGCGGCGACCCGCAGGGCGCGCAAGTGTTGCCCGTGCTGGTGCACGGCGACGCGGCCTTCGCCGGCCAGGGCGTCGTGATGGAAACGCTGGCGCTGGCGCAGACGCGTGGCTACTTCACCGGCGGCACGCTGCACCTGGTCATCAACAACCAGATCGGCTTCACCACCAGCGACCCGCGCGACTCGCGCTCCACGCTGTACTGCTCGGACGTCGTCAAGATGATCGAGGCTCCGGTGCTGCACGTGAACGGCGACGACCCCGAAGCCGTGGTGCTGTGCACCCAGCTGGCGCTGGAATACCGCCAGCAGTTCAAGAAGGACGTGGTCGTGGACATCGTCTGCTTCCGCAAGCTCGGCCACAACGAGCAGGACACGCCCGCGCTGACCCAGCCGCTGATGTACAAGACCATCGCCCAGCACCCGGGCACGCGCAAGCTCTATGGCGACAAGCTGGTGGCGCAAGGCGTACTGCCGGCCGACGGCCCCGATGCCATGGTCAAGGCCTTCCGCTCCGCCATGGACGAAGGCCGCCACACGGTCGACCCCATCCTCACCAACTTCAAGAGCAAGTACGCCACCGACTGGTCGCCCTACCTGGGCAAGAAGTGGACCGACAGCTGCGACACAGCGCTGCCCGTGGCCGAGTTCAAGCGGCTAGCCGAGAAGATCACGACCATTCCCGCGGGCTTCAAGGTGCACAACCTGGTGGAGAAGGTCATCGCCGACCGCGCCGCCATGGGCCGTGGCGAGATCAACGTGGACTGGGGCATGGGCGAGCACATGGCCTTCGCCTCTCTGGTGGCCTCGGGCTATCCGGTGCGCCTGTCGGGCGAAGACTGCGGACGCGGCACCTTCGTGCACCGCCATGCCGTGCTGCATGACCAGAACCGCGAGAAGTTTGACGAAGGCACCTACATCCCGCTGCAGAACGTGGCCGAAGGCCAGGCACCTTTCGTCGTGATCGACTCGATCCTGTCGGAAGAAGCGGTGCTGGCGTTCGAGTACGGCTATGCCTCCGCAGACCCGGTGACGCTGACGATCTGGGAAGCCCAGTTCGGCGACTTCGTCAACGGCGCGCAGGTCGTGATCGACCAGTTCATCGCCTCCGGTGAAGTGAAGTGGGGCCGCTCCAACGGCCTGACGCTGATGCTGCCGCACGGCTATGAAGGCCAGGGCCCCGAGCACAGCTCGGCCCGGCTGGAGCGCTTCATGCAGCTGGCCGCGGACAACAACATGCAGGTGGTGCAGCCGACCTCGGCCTCGCAGATCTTCCACCTGCTGCGTCGCCAGCAGCTGCGCATGTTCCGCAAGCCGCTGATCATCATGACACCCAAGTCGCTTCTGCGTAACAAGGACGCGACGAGCCCGATGAGCGAATTCACCAAAGGTGAGTTCAGGACCGTCATCAGCGAACGCGATGCAACGCTTGATAACGCCAAGGTCAAGCGCATCATCGCCTGCTCGGGCAAGGTCTACTACGACCTGGTCAAGGCCCGTGGCGAGAAGAAGGACGTGGCCATCATCCGTGTGGAACAGCTCTACCCGTTCCCGCACAAGGCCTTTGCCGCTGAGATCAAGAAGTACCCGAACGCGACCGACATCGTGTGGTGCCAGGACGAACCCCAGAACCAGGGCGCCTGGTTCTTCGTGCAGCACCAGATCCACGAGAACATGGTCGAAGGCCAGAAGCTCGGCTATGCCGGCCGCCCGGCCAGTGCATCGCCGGCCGTGGGCTACGCCCACCTGCACCAGGAGCAGCTCAAGGCGCTGCTGGAGCAGGCCTTCGCCAAGCTCAAGGGTTTCATCCTGACCAAGTAAGTGAAGAGATTCGTCCGGCTGCATGAAGAACAAGGCAGCCGGACGCCTCACGAACAAAGCAAAGAACACACATCATGGCAATCGTTGACGTCAAAGTTCCCCAATTCTCCGAATCCGTTTCCGAAGGCACGCTGCTGACCTGGAAGAAGAAGCCAGGCGAGGCCGTCACCGTGGACGAGACCCTGGTCGAGATCGAAACCGACAAGGTCGTGCTCGAAGTCCCCGCGCCCTCCAGCGGCGTGATGGCGCAAGTCATCGTCGCTGACGGCGCCACCGTCACCAGCGAACAGCTGATCGCCAAGATCGATACCGACGCGGCCGCGCAGGTCAGCCCGCTGCAGGTGACGGCTGTGCCCGCCGCAGCTCCGACTGCCGCACCAGCCCCCGCTCCCGCTGCCAGCGCCACCAAGGGCGACGTGGCCATGCCGGCCGCCGCCAAGCTGCTGGCCGACAAGGGTCTCACCACTGCCGACGTGAGCGGCACTGGCAAGGATGGCCGCGTCACCAAGGGCGACGTGCTGGCTGCGCCGGCCAAGGCTCCTGCGGTGGCCGCGCCCGTCGCCGCACCGGTGGCACAGAAGGCTGCGCTGCCGGCCGTCGCCGCACCCGTGCAACCCAATCTGGGCGACCGCCCCGAGCAGCGTGTGCCGATGAGCCGCCTGCGCGCCCGCATCGCCGAGCGCCTGGTGCAATCGCAATCGACCAACGCCATTCTGACCACGTTCAACGAAGTGAACATGGCCCCGGTGATGGAGATGCGCAAGAAGTTCCAGGAGAAGTTCGAGAAGGAACACGGCGTCAAGCTCGGCTTCATGAGCTTTTTCGTCAAGGCCGCGGTGGCCGCGCTCAAGAAGTACCCGATCATCAACGCCTCGGTGGACGGCAATGACATCGTCTATCACGGCTACTTCGACATCGGCATCGCCGTCGGTTCGCCGCGCGGCCTCGTGGTGCCCATCATCCGCAACGCGGACCAGATGAGCTTTGCCGACATCGAGAAGAAGATCGCCGAATTCGGCCAGAAGGCCAAGGACGGCAAGCTCGGCATCGACGACCTGACCGGCGGCACGTTCTCGATTTCGAACGGTGGCACCTTCGGCTCGATGCTCTCCACGCCCATCATCAACCCGCCGCAGTCGGCCATCCTGGGCGTGCACGCCACCAAGGATCGCGCCGTGGTGGAGAACGGCCAGATCGTGGTCCGTCCGATGAACTACCTGGCGATGAGCTACGACCACCGCATCATCGACGGCCGCGAAGCCGTGCTGGGTCTCGTGGCCATGAAGGATGCGCTGGAAGATCCGGCCCGCCTGCTGTTCGACATCTAAGCCGGAAAGAACCGAGAACATGAGCGCAAAGCAATTTGACGTCGTCGTCATCGGCGGCGGCCCCGGCGGCTACGTGGCCGCTATCCGCGCCGCGCAGCTGGGCTTCAACACCGCCTGCATCGACGAGTGGAAGAACGAGAAGGGCGGCCCCGCGCCCGGTGGCACCTGCACGAACGTGGGCTGCATCCCGAGCAAGGCGCTGCTGCAGTCGAGCGAGCACTTCGAGCATGCACGCGAGCACTTCGGCGAGCACGGCATCTCGACCGGCGAGGTCAAGATCGACGTGGCCACCATGCTCGGCCGCAAGGACGCCGTCGTGAAGCAGAACAACGACGGCATCCTGTATTTGTTCAAGAAGAACAAGATCACCTTCATCCACGGTCGCGGTTCCTTCGTCGCTGCCAAGGATGGCCTGTACGAGATCAAGGCCGGCGAAGAGAGCATCAGCGCTAAGCACGTGATCGTGGCCACCGGCTCGAACGCGCGTGCGCTGCCTGGCGCGCCTTTCGATGAGAAGTCCATCCTCTCCAACGATGGCGCGCTGCGCATTCCCGGCACGCCCAAGACATTGGGCGTGATCGGCTCTGGCGTGATCGGCCTGGAGCTGGGCTCGGTCTGGCGTCGCCTCGGTGCCGAGGTCGTGGTGCTCGAAGCGATGCCGGCTTTCCTGCCGTCCGTCGATGAAGGCGTGGCCAAGGAAGCGGCCAAGCTGTTCAAGAAGCAGGGTCTGAACATCGAGCTCGGCGTCAAGATCGGCGAAGTGAAGGTGGACAAGAAGGGCGGCGTCAACGTCGCCTACACCGATGCCAAGGGCGCAGAGCACCACCTCTCCGTGGACAAGCTGATCGTCTCGATCGGCCGTGTGCCCAACACCATCGGCCTCAACCCCGAAGCCGTGGATCTGAAGCTCGATGAGCGCGGCGCCATCGTCGTGGACGGCGACTGCAAGACCAACCTGCCCAATGTCTGGGCGGTGGGCGACGTGGTGCGCGGCCCGATGCTCGCGCACAAGGCCGAGGAAGAAGGCGTTGCCGTGGCCGAGCGCATTGCCGGCCAGCACGGCCATGTCAACTTCAACACGATCCCGTCGGTAATTTACACGCACCCCGAGATCGCGCAAGTCGGCAAGACCGAGCAGCAGTTGAAGGCAGAAGGCGTGGCCTACAAGGCCGGGCAATTCCCCTTCCTGGCCAACGGCCGCGCTCGCGCGCTGGGCGACACCTCGGGCTTCGTCAAGATCCTGGCCGATGCCAAGACCGACGAGATCCTGGGCGTGCACATCATCGGCCCGCAGGCTTCAGAGCTGATCGCCGAAGCCACGATGGCGATGGAGTTCAAGGCCAGTAGCGAGGACATCGCCCGCATCTGCCATGCCCATCCTTCGCTGTCGGAATCGACCAAGGAAGCCGCGCTGGCGGTGGACAAGCGCACGCTGAACTTCTAAGCGATCTTCAGTGGCGTCTGTCACCGAGCTGTACCAAGAAGTCCTGGCGGAGCGCGGCTACACGGCCGACCCGGCGCAGCTGCGCGCCGTCGCCTCGCTGCAGCGCTGCCAGGACGAATGGGCCGACTACAAGGCCCGGCGCTCCAACGCCGTGACCAAGCTGCTCGTGCGTCCGCCGCTGCCGCGCGGCGTCTACATGTACGGCGGCGTGGGTCGCGGCAAGAGCTTCCTGATGGACTGCTTCTTCCAAGCCGTGCCGCTGACGCGCAAGACGCGGCTGCACTTCCACGAGTTCATGCGCGAGGTGCACCGCGAGCTGCAGGATCTGCAGGGCATCGTCGATCCACTGGAAGAACTCGGCAAGCGCATCGCCAAGCGCTTCCGCCTGATCTGCTTCGACGAGTTCCACGTCTCCGACGTGACCGACGCGATGATCCTGCACCGGCTGCTGGACTCGATGTTCCGCAACCGCGTGTCCATCGTCGCCACGTCCAACTTCCGGCCTGACGAGCTGTATCCGAACGGCCTGCACCGCGACCGCATCCTGCCGGCCATCGAGCTGCTGGTGGAGAAGCTGGAAGTCATCAACGTGGACAACGGCACCGACTATCGCCGCGTCACGCTGGACCAGGTGGATCTCTACCACTGGCCACTCAACGAAGCGGCGCAGGCGGCGCTGACGCAAGCCTTTGACGGACTGGCCGAGGCGCGCGACGAAGACCCGGTGCTCAATATCGAGCACCGCGAGATCCGCGCCCTGCGCCGCGCCGGTGGCGTGATCTGGTTCGACTTCAAGACCCTGTGCGGCGGCCCGCGTTCGCAGAACGACTACCTGGAGCTGGCCAGCCGCTTCCACACCGTCGTGCTGTCCGACGTGCCCGAGATGCCGCCCAAGCTGGCCAGCGAGGCACGTCGCTTCACGCTGCTGGTGGACGTGCTGTACGACCGCCGCGTCAAGCTCATCATCTCGGCCGCCGTGCCGCCTGAGCAGCTCTACACCGAAGGCCCGCTGGCGCATGAATTCCCGCGCACGATCTCGCGCCTGAACGAGATGCGCTCGCGCGAATATCTGGCGCTGGCGCGGCGCGACGTGGATACTTCGCTGACATGAGGCTCCTTGTTTTCGCGCTGCTCCTGCTCGCCGCTCCTGCCTGGGCCGCGGACACCGAGCGCCAGCAACTGGTCAAGCAGCGCGCGACGCTGGACGCCCAACTGGCCGCCGAGCGCAAGGCCTGCCAGGAGCGCTTCGTTGTCACCTCCTGTATCGAAGAAGCCAATGCGCGCCACGTAGCGGCGCTCAAACCGATCGTGGCGCGCGAGCAGGCGCTGGACGAGATCGACCGGCAGGAACGCGCTGCCGCGCAGCAGGAGCGCGTGAGGCAACGCCAGCAGGATGCCGGCAGCAGCGAGGCCGCGCACCGCACCGAGTTGATCAAGCAGGCCAATCAGCCGGCGCCGGCGCCGCGCGGTGCGCCGCGTGTGCGCCCCGGGCCCACGCCCGAGCAGCGTGCCCAAAGCATCCAGGGCAAGGCCGAAGCCAGCGAGCGGGAGGCGGCGCTGAACCGCGAGCGCACGGAAAAGCGCGAGGCCGTGCTCAAGCAGCGCCAGCAGGATGCCGCCAAGCGCGAGGCCCAGCGCGTTGCCAAGACCAAGGGCAAGAAGGTGACGCTTTTGCCAGCGCCGAGCCAGGCGGAGATCGACAAGCTCAAGGCTGCATCGGCTCCGGCCGCTGCGAGCAAGTAGGCAGGGCCTAGGTCAGCGGCTCGATCCGCACGATCGCCAGCGAGAGGTTGTCCCCCGCGCCCCGGGCACGCTGCTGCGCTTTGGTGATCAGCAATTCAGCCGCTTCGCGCGGCGGCAGGCTGTGCAGCACCGTGCCCAGCTCGCGGTCGGTGAAGTAGTGCCAGAGGCCATCGCTGCAGCACATCAGCGTGTCGCCGATTTCCAGCGTCGCAAAGCGCTCGGTGGTCGGCTCGGGCTCGGCGACCGTGCCCAGGCAGCCGGTCAGCAGATTCGATTGCGGATGCACCGCGGCCTCGGCCTCGGTCAGCTGGCCTTCGTTGACGAGGCGCTGCACATAGGAATGGTCGAGCGTGCGCTTGATCAGGTTGGCGCCGCGGAACAGGTAGATGCGCGAGTCGCCCGTGTGCACCCAGCAGCAGCCGCGGTCCGGCGTGACCACGAAGGCGGCAATCGTGCTGTGCGGCTCCTCCTCGGCGGACAGCGCGGTCAGCTTGATCATCAGGTGCGATTCGGAGACCAGCTGCAGCAGCATCTCCTGCGTGTCTTCCTCGCCGGGCACGTAGCGCTCGAACAGCTGGCGCGCGGTCAGCACGACCTGGTCTGCCGCCTTGCGTCCGCCGCTCTTTCCCCCCATGCCGTCGGCCACGACGCCCATCACGCAGCCTTTTTCGCGCGGGTGGCTGATCACCTGGACCTGGTCTTGCTGGTACTGGCGGTCGCCGCGGTGGCTGCCGGTGGCGGCGCTCAATCGAAAACCTGGGGTGGTGCGACTCATGCGCAAAATATAATCGTTATCCGCTGCATTCCGCCCATGGACGAACAACTTCATTCACTCCCACGCCGCCTCATCGAGCTGCGCATGGAGCATGCCGACCTCGACAACATGATCGACCGGCTGGCGGAGCAGCAGCCCCTGGACGAGCTGGCGCTGCAGCGCCTCAAGAAGCGCCGCCTGGCGCTGCGTGACCTGATCGCGAGGCTGGAGCGCGAGAGCGACCCCGACGAGCCCGCTTGACCACCGACGTCGAACTCTCGCCCTCCGAGCTGGAGCAATGGGTGGCCGCTGCATTTGACGAGCAGGGCCCCTTGGCGCGCTCGCAGGACGGCTACAAGCCGCGCGAGCAGCAGCGCGAGATGAGTGCGGCGGTGGCGCGCGCCATCGCCAACCGGGAAACCCTGGTGGTGGAGGCTGGCACCGGCGTCGGCAAGACGTTTGCCTACCTCGTGCCCACGCTGCTGGCGGGCAAGCGCGCGCTGATCAGCACCGCCACCAAGAGCCTGCAGGACCAGCTCTTCCTGCGCGACCTGCCGCGCCTGACCGAGGCCCTGCAGGTGCCGCTGCGAGCGGCGCTGCTCAAGGGGCGCGGCAGCTATCTGTGCCTGCACCGCCTGAAGCTGGCGCGGCACAGCGCGGAGCTGCCGGACAAGCGCGCGGTGTTAGCCCTCTCGCGCATCGAGCGTTGGGCGATGGGCACGGTCAGCGGAGACTTTGCCGAGATCGACGGCCTGGACGAGCGCTCGCCCGTGATCCCTCTGGTCAGCTCCACGCGCGACAACTGTCTGGGCCAGGAATGCCCGGACTACGGCGCCTGCCATGTGGTCAAGGCGCGGCGCGACGCCATGCAGGCCGATGTGGTGGTGGTCAACCACCATCTCTTCTTCGCCGACATGACACTGCGCGACAGCGGCGTGGCCGAACTGCTGCCGAGCGTGGAGGTGGCCGTGTTCGACGAGGCCCATCAGTTGGCCGAAGCCGGCGTGCAATTCCTGGGCACCATGCTGGGCACCGGCCAGCTGATCGACTTCGCCCGCGATGTGCTGGCCTTCGGCCTGGCGCAGGCGCGCGGCGTGCAGGATTGGCAAGGCCTGCACGGCCGCATCGAGCTGGCCGCGCGCGAGCTGCGGCTTGCCGCCGCAGGCCCGATGCGTGAAGTGCGCGGCATGCTCAAGCTCGGCTGGAAGGAGAGGGCGGGGCGACCCGGTTTCGCCACCGCAGTTGAAGGCGTGGGCAAGGCCATGGATCTGGCCGTGGAGGCGCTGTCCGACGTGATGGACGGCTCGCCGGACTTCAAGCGCCTGCACGAACGCGCGGACATGCTGCGCAAGCTCGTCAACATCTTCATGGCCGAACCTGAGCCGGGCGACGTGCGCTGGATCGACCTCAGCACGCACCAGGCCCGCCTGGTCGAATCACCGCTGGACATCCGCGACGCCATGCAGGAGCAGCTCGAAGCGGCGCCCAAGGCCTGGATATTCACCTCGGCCACCCTGGGCGACGACGACAAGCTCACCTGGTTCACCGAGCCAGCAGGCCTGGAGAGCGCGACCATCTTGCGCGTGGGCAGCCCCTTCAACTACCCCGAGCATGCGCGACTCTACATTCCGCGCGGCTTCCCCAAGCCGGCCGAGCCCGAGCATCCGCTGGAGGTGGCCGCGATGGCCGCGCGTTGCGCGCGGACCCTTGGCGGACGCACCTTCGTGCTGACCACCACACTGCGCAATCTGCAGACGATTGGCGATGCGCTGCGGGCCGACTTTGAGACGCATGGCGACGCGCTCGCCGTGCTGCAGCAGGGCGCTGCACCCAAGCGCGTGCTGCTGCAACGCTTTGTGGATGACCCGCGTGCGGTGCTGGTGGGCTCGGCGAGTTTCTGGGAAGGCATCGACGTGCCAGGCGACAGCCTGCAATGCGTGCTGATCGACAAGCTGCCCTTCCCGCCGCCCAACGATCCGCTGGTGGAAGCGCGCGTGCAGCGCCTGGAGGCCGCGGGCCGCAACGCCTTTGCCGACTACTTCATTGCCGAGACGGCCATCGCGCTCAAGCAGGGCGGCGGGCGCTTGATCCGCACCGAGCACGACAAGGGCCTCTTGATCGTCTGCGACCCGCGCATGGCCGGCATGAACTACGGCCGCCGTCTGCGGGATGCCTTGCCGCCCATGACTCGATTGGCCACTGAAGCTGAAGCGATGGACTGGCTGGAATCCCTGGCTTCACAGCGCTGAGGTTTTGCTAGGCTGCGGGGCATGAAAAACCTGCCCCTCCTGTTTCTGCCCTTCGCGCTTGCTGCCTGCACCACGGCGCCCAAGACCGCCGCGAAGCCCGACGACGTCAGCACCAAGGCCACTGCGGCCGTGACCGCGCCGCTGAACGATCTCAACCTCGTGAAGGTGGAGATCCCGCCCGTGCTGCTGGCCGCGCAGGCGGCGCCGTACGAGGTGCCGCAGCCGGGCGATTGCCCCGCGCTGACGGCGCAGATCAAGTCGCTCGATGCGGTGCTGGAGCCGGACCTCGATCAGCCGGTCAAACCGGACACACGGAGCATGAGCGAACGCGGCTCGGACGAAGCGGGCGATGCCGCCTTTGACGCCTTGCGCCGCACGGCCGAGGGCGTGGTGCCCTTCCGCGGCTGGCTGCGCAAGCTCTCGGGCGCGGAGAGCCACGCACGCAGCGTGGTGCAGGCCGTGCTGGCCGGCAACGTGCGCCGCGCTTTCCTGAAGGGCGTGGGCCAGGCCCTCAATTGCCCGGTGCCGGCCCGGCCTGTGCAAGCACCGCGAGTAGCCGCTGCGGCTTCAGCGCCTCAGCACTGAGTTACCAGAGCTTCCACCAGGGCTTCTTCTGGGCTTCCTGCAGGAAGGCGCTGTTCGGGTAGTTCAGGCGCATCACCCGCTCGGCATCCTTCTGCAGGTCGGTCAGGTTGAGCTTGTCGTAGCTGAGCATCATCAGATGCAGGGCTTCCTCGCCGGCGGGTGCGTGCGGGAACTCGGTGACGGCGCGCTGTGCGCGATTGGCCGCCGCCAGGAAGGCACCGCGGTTGTAGTAGTAGCGGGCCACATGCAGCTCATAGCCGGCCAGGGCATTGGTGATGTAGTCCACGCGCACGGCGGCGTCGGGTGCGTACTTGGAATCAGGGTATTGCTCGACCAACTGCTTGAAGGCCAGCAGCGCATCGCGCGAGGCCTGCTGGTCGCGCTCGGTGATATCCTGGTTGGCCAGGCGGCCGAACAGGCCCAGGTCTTCGTTGAAGTTGACGATGCCCTTCATGTAGAGGGCATAGTCCATGGCCGGGCTCGACGGGTTGAGCTTGATGAAGCGGTCCAGCACGGTCAGTGCCGCGGCCTTCTCACCGCTCTTGTAGTTGGCCCAGGCGCCGTCCAGCATGGCCTGCTGGGCCATCACGGTGCCGGCAGCGCGGCCCTCGATCTTTTCGAGCGTCTTGATGGCGCGTTCGTAGGAGCCCGAGTCGATGTCAGACTTGGCGTCTGCGTACAATTTGTCCAGGCTGGCCTGTGAATTCGGGTCGTCTTTCGAAGTGGACGAGCAGGCCGAGAGCGCAAGCAGCGTCGCGCCGATCAGGCCCGTGAAGAAAGCCTTGTTGAGCGGTCGGCGAACCACGCTTTGATCAATCATTGTTCCCAATTTTCCCGGCTTGTTGCCCACGGCGAATGGCCGCCACGATGCTAAATACGAATAACGCGAGCGGCGATTATATGGATGAGCCGGCGCTCGCCCCGGAGGATGAGGGCGGCGATGACGCGGCCGAGGTGCGCAGCGCCGCGGTGGCGATCTCCGACCACGGGCAACGCCTCGACCGCTTCCTGGTTCAGCTTGCCCCGGAGTTCTCGCGTAATCATTTGCAAAGCCTGGTCGAGCGCGGCCTGGTGAGCATCGACGGTGCCACCGTCACCAAGGATGCGCGCAAGCTCAAGGCGGGCGAGAACGTGCGCGTCGAACTGCAGCCGACCGAGGAAAGTCGTGCCTTCCGGCCCGAGGCGATGCCGCTCAACATCGTCCATGAGGACGAGCACCTGCTGGTGGTGAACAAGCCGGCTGGCCTGGTCGTGCACCCGGCCGCGGGCAACTGGTCGGGCACGCTGATGAACGGCCTGCTGGCCTATCACCCGGCGGCGGCCACGCTGCCGCGCGGCGGCATCGTGCACCGGCTCGACAAGGACACCTCGGGCCTGATGGTTGTGGGCAAGACGCTGGAGGGCGTGACGGCGCTCTCGCGCATGATCGCGGCCCGCGAGGTGCACCGCGAATACATCGCTCTGGTGCATGGCCGCTTCCCCGATTCCAAGGTGATCGACGCGCCGCTGCGCCGCGACCCGGTCACCAAGGTCCGCATGGCCCAGCTGCCCGGTGGCAAGCCGGCGCGCACCGATGTGTATGCGCTGGGTCAGGCCGAGGTGCAAGGGCGCGCCATCACGGCCGTGCACTGCGTCTTGCACAGCGGCCGCACCCATCAGATCCGCGTGCATCTGGCCAGCCATGGCCACCCGCTCGTGGCCGATGAACTCTACGGCGGCGCTCAGGCCTTGGGTCTGACGCGCCAGGCCCTGCATGCGGCGCGGCTGTCCTTTGCCCATCCGATCTCCGGGCAAGCCCTGATTTTTGACGCGCCCATGCCACAGGATTTACACCAAGCCTGGGGCCTGGCGGGCTTGTCCGCGCCGGTGCTGGACCGGGCGGCCGGATGAGGGCGCTACAATAGACTCCGGATCACGGCGTCGGCAAGGCGCACGGATCGCAACAAGCTAAAGCGCATGTGCCGAGTGATTCGCGCATGCCGCCCAGAGAGCGCCTCGCGCCGCCCCAGTGCCGCGCAGGTTTCCCCGACAGAACCGGGACCGACTTCGAGAGTCAATGAACACACAGGATGCAAAGCGCGTCCTTGAGACCGCGCTGATTTGCGCCGCGCAGCCCATGACCTTGCGCGAAATGCGCAGCCTGTTCGCCGACGAGCTCGGCGCCGACACGCTGCGCTCGCTCCTGGATGAGCTGAGCCGGGATTGGGATGGTCGCGGCGTGGAGCTGGTCGCGCTGGCCTCGGGCTGGCGCTTCCAGAGCCGCCCCGACATGCGCGAGTACCTCGACCGCCTTCACCCCGAGAAGCCGCAGCGCTACTCGCGCGCCGTCATGGAGACGCTGGCCATCATTGCCTACCGCCAGCCGGTCACGCGCGGCGACATCGAGGACATCCGCGGCGTGGTCGTGGCCACCCAGATCGTCAAGCAGCTTGAAGACCGCGGCTGGATCGAAGTGATCGGCCACCGCGAGGCGCCGGGCCGCCCGGGGCTGTACGCCACCACGCGCCAGTTCCTCGACGACCTCGGTCTGGCCAGCCTGGAGCAGTTGCCCACCCTCGAAATGGGCGCCGAGCCCACGCTGGCCGTGCAAGGCCTGCTGATCGAGGACGAGGCCGCACCGCCTTCCCAAGAATCCGAAGAATCCCAAGCAGCGCCCGTCCCCGACGATGCTGGCGCACCCCCGGCCCTGCCGGACCCCCAAGCCGCTGAACGCGCCGACGCATGACCTCCATCGACAACGAAAACATTCCCTCCGAGCCTGCCGCTGAAAGCGACGCTGCCGAGGCGCCCAAGCGCAAGCGCGCACCGCGCAAGACGGCGGCCGAGAAGGCTGCCGAAGCAGCGCCAGAAGCTGTGCCGGAAGCCCCGGCCGAAGAAGCTGCGCCCAAGCGCCGCGCGCCGCGCAAGAAGGTCGCAGAGACCGCAGAGCTGGCTGAGCCCGCCGCGCCCGAGGCCCTGGTGCAGGTGGAAACCAAGCCAAGAACGCCAGCACCGGAACCCATGGCTGCCGAACCCGCGCAAGCCGCAATGCAGCCTGTGGGTGGCGACGAAGCGCAAGACGGTGCTGAGGGCGGCGATGCTGGCGAAGACGGCGGCGAACGCCGTGGCCGCAACCGCCGCCGTGGCCGCAACCGCGACCGTGCCGAAGGGCAGGACGGCGAGCAACAAGCGCCCCGCCAGTTCCCGCCGGCGCAGCAAGCCGTGGAAGTGACGCCTGAAGCGCTGGCCGCGGTCGGCGAACGTTTTGCCGATCTGCTGGCCGGCAGCTTCGATGCCGAAGCCGAAGGTGGCGAAGCGCCCGTCGTCGAAGAAGAAGCCGAGGCTGACACCAAGCGCGTGCTCGCGCCCGAACCCGATGCGCCCAAGCTGCAGAAGGTGCTGGGCCAGGCCGGCGTGGGCTCGCGCCGCGACATCGAGGACATGATTGCCGAAGGCAAGATCGAGGTGAACGGCGAAGTGGCCCACATCGGCCAGCGCATCTCGTTTGGCGACCGCGTCAGCGTCAACGGCAAGCCGGTCAAGATCCGCATCCAGCCGCCGACGGCGCGCATCCTGGCGTATCACAAGCCCACCGGCGAGGTCGTGACCTTCAACGATCCCGAAGGCCGTCCTACCGTGTTCCGCCATCTGCCGCGCTTGCAGCAGGGCAAGTGGCAATCGGTCGGCCGCCTGGACATCAACACCGAAGGCCTGCTGCTGTTCTCCAACTCCGGCGAACTGGCCAACCAACTGATGCACCCGCGCTTTGGCGTGGAGCGCGAGTACGCCGCCCGCGTGCTGGGCACGATGACGCCCGAACAGAAGGCCCGGCTGATCGAAGGCGTGGTCATCGAAGGCCAGCAGGCAGCCTTCAAGAGCGTGGAGGACGGTGGTGGCGAAGGCGCCAACCGCTGGTACCGCGTGGTCATCACCGAAGGCCGCAACCGCGAAGTGCGCAAGATCTTCGAGGCCGTGGGCATGGTGGTGAGCCGCCTGATCCGTATCCGCTACGGCACCGTGGTGCTGCCGCGCGGCCTCAAGCGCGGCGTGTGGGTGGAACTGGGCGAGGACGACGTGCGCGTGATCCGCCGCCTGGCCGGCCACCAGGACCGCCCGCGTCAGGAGCAGCAACAGCAGCGCGAGGAAAAGAAGAGCCGCCGCGCTGACGGCCGCCATTCTGGCGTGGGCCCGCGCCCGAGCCGCCCGGAGGCGAAGCCGGATCGGCCCGACCGCCAGGATCGTCCGCCCATGAACCGGCCGGATCGTCCCGAGCGTGATCGCTTCAACGAAGCGCCGCGCAACATCGACCGCAACACGGATCGCCCGGTCGAGCGCGATGAGGATGACGACGACTTCATCCCGCGCAACATCAACCCGTTGGAGCAGACCTTCGACCGTCGCTTTGCCACCGGCAGCAAGCGCATTCCGCAGGGCTTCGGCGCCGGCGGCAGCGCGCCTGATCGCGGACAAGGCGGTGGACGCGGCGGCAAGGGGCAGGGCGGCGGCAATGGCCCGCGCGAGCCCGATCCGATGCAGACCTCGGTCGGCTATATCGGTGCCGACGCCTTCCAGCGCCGCGGCGGGCGCGGCGGTGGCCGCGGCGGCAGTGGTGGTGGTGGCGGCGGCGGTGGCCGTTCGGGTGGAGGCGGCGGAGGCGGTGGACGCTCGGGCGGCGGCGGTCGCCATCGCTGAGTCGCACATCCACGTTACAATCCTGGGTTACCCGAACCCCGCAATCCAAAACTTCTAGGAGCCCTCCATGGCCATCGAACGTACCCTCTCCATCATCAAGCCCGATGCCGTGGCCAAGAACGTCATCGGCCAGATCTACGCCCGCTTCGAAGGCGCTGGCCTGAAGGTCGTCGCAGCCCGCATGGCACACCTGTCGCGCGGCGAGGCCGAGGCCTTCTACGCTGTGCACAAGGCGCGTCCTTTCTTCAATGACCTGGTCAACTTCATGATCTCGGGCCCGGTGATGATCCAGGCACTCGAAGGCGAAGGCGCCATCCTGAAGAACCGCGACCTGATGGGTGCGACCGACCCGAAGAAGGCCGAGAAGGGCACGATCCGCGCCGACTTCGCCGATAGCATCGACGCCAACGCCGTGCACGGTTCCGACGCTGCCGAGACGGCCGCCGTCGAGATCGCGTTCTTCTTCCCCGGCATGAACGTCTACAGCCGCTGATTTGGAGGCCTCGCAGGAGGCATGACCATGAACGCAGTCAACCTGCTCAGTTTTGATCTCGACGGGCTGGCTGCGTACTGCGAAGAGCTGGGTGAGAAGCGCTTCCGCGCCACCCAGCTTTTTCGCTGGATCCATCAAAAGGGCGCCTCTGACTTTGCGCAGATGAGCGACCTGGCCAAGTCCTTGCGGGACAAGCTGGCCTCGCGGGCGCACATCCAGGCGCTGCCCGTCATCTCCGAACATGTTTCTGCCGACGGCACGGTCAAGTGGCTGTTCGACGTCGGCGCCGGCAATGCCGTGGAAGCCGTCTTCATTCCCGAGGACGACCGTGGCACGCTGTGCATTTCCAGCCAGGCCGGTTGCGCCGTGGGCTGCCGCTTCTGCTCGACGGGCCATCAAGGCTTCTCGCGCAACCTCGACACCGGCGAGATCGTCGCCCAGCTCTGGTATGCCGAGCACAGCCTGCGCAAGCGCCTGGGCAAGGACGAACGCATCATCTCCAACGTGGTGATGATGGGCATGGGCGAGCCGCTGCAGAACTACAGCGCCCTGGTGCCCGCGCTCAAGACCATGCTGGACGACCATGGCTATGGCCTTTCGCGCCGCCGCGTGACGGTCTCGACCTCGGGCGTGGTGCCCATGATCGACCGCCTGCGCGACGACTGCCCCGTGGCCCTGGCCGTCTCGCTGCATGCACCGACGGACCCGCTGCGCGACCAGCTCGTGCCGCTGAACAAGAAGTACCCGATCGCCGAGTTGCTGGACGCCTGCAACCGCTATCTGGACGCCGCGCCGCGCGACTTCATCACCTTCGAATACTGCATGCTCGACGAAGTCAACGACTCGCCCGAGCAGGCGCGCGAACTGGTTAAGCTCCTCAAGGGCAAGGTCTCCTGCAAGATCAACTTGATCCCCTTCAATCCCTTCCCGGCGTCGGGACTGAAGCGCAGCAGCAACGAACGAGTGAAACAGTTTGCAGAGGTGCTGATCCAGGCCGGCATCGTCACGACGATCCGCAAGACCCGCGGCGACGACATCGACGCCGCTTGCGGCCAATTGGCGGGCGAGGTCCAGGACCGCACCCGCGCGCATGTCCGCATGGTGAGAGCCCCGGTGGTGGTGGTAAAAGGCGCGGGCGCGAATTGACGCGCTCATCGCAAGAAGACAAACCCATGACCCCAAGTCGCCGCGCCGGAATCCTGATCAGCTGCGCGATCCTGCTGGCCGGTCTGCTGAGCGCCTGCGGCACGCCGAGCAACCGCGCGAACGAGGCGCCGCGCACCGCCAGCGACCAGACCGATATCGACCGCCGCGCCGCCGTGCGCATGGAGCTGGCTGCCGGCTACTACTCGCGTGGCCAGAACAACACGGCGCTTGACGAGGTCAAGCAGGCTTTGTTGCTTAAGCCCACCATGCGCGAGGCCATCAATCTGCGTGGCCTCATTTACGGTGCCATGGGCGAGCGCGAGCTGGCCCAGGAAAGCTTCCGCAACGCGCTGCAGCTGTTCCCGAACGACCCGGACACGCTCCACAACTATGGCTGGATGCTGTGCCAGGAGCGCCGCTTTGCCGAGGCTGAAGTCCAGTTCGACGCGGCGCTGGCGCAGGCCAGCTACCGGGCGCCTTCGCGGACCTTCATGGCCAAGGGCGTCTGCGAGAGCCGTGCCGGCCAGATGGACCTGGCGGAGAAGTCGCTGGCACGGGCATTTGAATTCGATCCCGGCAGCCCGGTCGTTGCGACCAACCTGGCCGAGGTGCTCTACCGCAACAAGCAGTATGACCGCGCGCTCTTCTACATCAAGCGCGTCAACAGCCAGCCGGATCAGGTCAACGCCCAGTCGTTGTGGCTGGCCCTGCGCATCGAGCGCAAGCTGAAAGACACCGTGATGGTGAGCGACCTGTCTCGCCAACTGCGCGAACGCTTTGCCGATTCGCCCGAAGCCCAGGCCCTGAATGCGGAACGATTCGATGAGTGAGGGAGAGCGCATGTCGTCCGTCGAGAGCGAAGCACCCGCTCCTTCGCGTCCGCAAACCGCCGGTGAATGGCTGCGTGCCGTGCGTCAGCAGCGGGGCTTGCATATCGCCGCACTTGCTGCCGCGCTGAAGGTGCCGCAGGCCAAGCTGGAGGCCCTGGAGGCTGATCGTTATGCCGATCTGCCCGATGCCACTTTTGCCCGCGCGCTGGCCAAGGCCGTCTGCCGAACGCTGAAGGTCGATGCGGCGCCGGTGATGGCGTTGCTGCCGCGTGGCGACGAGCATGAACTGCACGTCTCCCTGGGAATCAACGCGCCTTACCGCGAGCGCGGCAGTAGCGGCGATGGGAGTTCTCTGGCCGTGTTGCAGCGGCCCATCTTCTGGGGTCCGGCCCTGTTGCTGCTGGCTGCGGCGGGCCTGTACCTGATGCCCGCCCACTGGCTGGAGCACGCGGTCGAGAGCGCGCCGCCGGTGGCTGCGTCGGCGCCGGCGGTCGAGACGCTCGCCGCCAGCGCGCTCGAGGCGACGGCCAGCGCAGCCACGGTGACGGCACCGCCGCCATCGGTGGCGCAGGCGTCTAGCGTGGCGGCGAGCGTGCCCAGCCCGTTGGCTTCGGCACCTGCGCCTGCACCTGTTCCGCCCAAGCCCACGGCCGGCGCCGTGGCCGCTAACGGCCAGGTTCCACTGACCCTGAAGACCACGGCGGCGTCCTGGGTGGAAGTGGTCGATGGCAGCGGCCAGACCCTGGTTTCGAAGATCATTCCGGCTGGCGAGGAAAACGAATTTGCGGGTGTGCCGCCCTTGAAAGTCAAAATCGGCAACGTGTCCGGCACCCAGCTGCTGCTGCGCGGCAAGATGGTGGACCTGAGTGCACAGGCCAAGGACAACGTCGCCAGGCTTGAGTTGAACTGAATCGAGTTGTACGGATGATTGATACGCAAACGACGGTAGAAGAAGCCATTGCCGCCGCGGCCCCTGCTGCGCGGCGCTCGCGCCAGGCCCGCGTGGCCTGGGGTTCGCGCGTGGTCACCATCGGTGGTGATGCTCCGGTGCGTGTGCAGGCCATGACCAACACCGACACGGTGGACGTGATCGGCACGGCCATCCAGGTGAAGGAGCTGGCGATCGCCGGCTCGGAGCTGGTGCGCATCACGGTCAACACGCCCGAGGCCGCCGAGGCGGTGCCGCACATTCGCGAGCAGCTTGACCGCATGGGCATCGACGTGCCGCTGGTGGGCGACTTTCACTACAACGGCCACCGCTTGCTGACGGAATATCCGGCCATGGCCCAGGCCCTGAGCAAGTACCGCATCAACCCCGGCAACGTCGGCAAGGGCGACAAGAAGGACCGCCAGTTCGCCATGATGGTCGAGGCGGCGATGAAGTACGACAAGGTCGTGCGCATCGGCGTCAACTGGGGCAGCCTGGACCAGGAGCTGCTGGCTGAGCTGATGGACCAGAACGCAGCGCGTGCCGTGCCCTGGGATGCCAAGCCGGTCATGTACCAGGCGCTGATCCAGTCGGCGCTGTCCTCCGCCTCGTATGCGGCTGAACTGGGCCTGAACCCCGACAACATCATCATCAGCTGCAAGGTCAGCGGCGTGCAGGACCTGATCTCGGTCTACCGCGCGCTGGCGAAGAAGTGCGACTACGCCCTGCACCTGGGGCTGACGGAAGCCGGCATGGGCACCAAGGGCACGGTCGCTTCCGCGGTTGCGCTGGGCATCCTGGCGCAGGAAGGCATCGGCGACACGATCCGCGTCTCGCTCACGCCCCAACCGGGCGAATCGCGCACGCAGGAAGTCGTGATCGCGCTGGAGATCCTGCAATCGCTGGGCCTGCGCCACTTCAACCCGAGCGTCACCGCCTGCCCGGGCTGCGGCCGCACGACCAGCACCACCTTCCAGGAGCTGGCCAAGCAGATCGACGACTACCTGCGCGCGCAGATGCCGGTCTGGCGTGCCAAGTACCCGGGTGTGGAGAACATGAAGGTGGCCGTGATGGGCTGCATCGTCAACGGCCCCGGCGAGAGCAAGCATGCCGACATCGGCATCAGCCTGCCCGGCACCGGTGAGGCGCCGGCCGCGCCCGTCTTCATCGACGGCCAGAAGGCCCTGACCCTGCGCGGCGACAATATCGCCTCTGAATTCCACGCGCTGGTCGAAAACTATATTGAAAAGCGTTTTGGCACGGTCGCTGCCTAACGTCCTCCTATGACTGACAAGAAGTTGCAGGCCCTTCAGGCAGTAAAGGGCATGAATGACATCCTGCCGCCGGAATCGGCGCGCTGGGAATGGTTGGAAGCCAAGATGCGCAGCGTGCTGCAGCGCTACGGCTACCAGAACGTGCGCACGCCCATCGTCGAACCCACGGCCCTGTTCGTGCGCGGCATCGGCGAGGTGACGGACATCGTTGAAAAAGAGATGTACGCCTTCGAGGACCGCGCTGACAAGCATGGCCAGGCCGAGCATCTGGCCCTGCGCCCGGAGATGACCGCCGGCGTGGTGCGCGCGATGACCGAGCACTCCTTCCTGCGCGACTCGGGCCGCCGGCTGTACTACTTTGGGCCCATGTTCCGGCGCGAGAAGCCGCAAAAGGGCCGATACCGCCAGTTCCACCAGATGGGCGTCGAGGCGCTGGGCTTTGCCGGCCCCGACGTGGATGCCGAGGTGATCCTGCTCGGCAGCCGCTTGCTGCGCGAATTGGGACTATCGGCCGGCGAACACTTCCGCCTGGAGCTGAACTGCCTGGGTGAAATTGACGAGCGTCGCGCCCATCGCGAGGCGTTGATCGCCTATCTGGAGCAGCACAAGGATCTGCTGGACGAAGACAGCCAGCGCCGCCTGTACACCAACCCACTGCGCGTGCTCGACACCAAGAATCCGGCGCTGCAGGACATGGCCAACGCCGCGCCCAAGCTGCTGGACTTTCTCGGCGAGGCCTCGCTCGCGCACTTCAACGGCGTGCGTGCCATCCTCGACGCGGCCGGCATCGGGTACACGATCAACCCGCGCCTGGTCCGCGGCCTGGACTACTACAACCTGACCGTCTTCGAGTGGGTCACCGAGAAGCTCGGCTCGCAGGGCACGGTCTGTGGCGGCGGCCGCTATGACGGCTTGATCGAACAGTTGGGCGGCAAGCCCGCTCCGGCGGTCGGCTTCGGCATGGGCTTCGAGCGCATGCTGCTGCTGCTCGAAGAGGTGGGCGTGGCGCCTGCCGCGCCGGTGCCGGATGCCTACGCCATCGTGCCCTCGGCTAACGGATTACCTCAGGTGATGGTCGCGCTCGAGGCGCTCCGCGAAGCGGGCGTATCGGTCGTCCTGCATCCCGGCCAGTCCAGCATGAAGTCGCAGTTCAAGAAGGCCGATGCCAGCGGCGCGGCCTGGGCGCTGATCTTTGGCGAGGACGAACTTGCCCAGGGTCAGGTGGCCGTCAAGCCCCTGCGCGAGGCTGGCGAGCAGGCTTTACGTCCGCTGGCTGGCGTTGCCGAATGGGCACCCCTGCTGCGCAACGCATAATCCCGCATTCCGCGGCTGGATGAACGCTTCATCTGGCCGCCTGTCAAACAGAAACGAATTCTCGCCATGGCGTCGCATCTCGATCTCGAAGAACAAGAACAACTGGACCAGCTCAAGGCTTTCTGGAAGCAGTGGGGCAATCTGATCACCTGGGTGCTCACGGCCGTGCTGGCCGCCTTTGCCGCCTGGCAGGGCTGGAACATGTGGCAACGCAACCAGGCCACGCAGGCCGAGGGCATGTTTGCCGCGGTGCAGGCCGCCGCGCAAGCCGGTGACCTGTCCAAGGTGAACGCGGCCCTGGTGGAGCTGCAGAACCTGCCGCGCACCAGCTACGCCGCGCAAGGCACGCTGCTGGCCGCCAAGGCCCAGTTCGACAAGGGCCAGGTGGATGCGGCCAAGGCCAATCTGCTGTGGGTGGCCGAGAAGGGCAACCAGACCGAATACCGTGACATCGCGCACCTGCGCCTCGCGGGCCTTCAGCTGGATGCCAAGCAATACGACGAAGCCGCCAAGAGCCTGGATGCCGTGACCGGCGTTGAATTTGCCGCTCTGGTGGCAGACCGCCGCGGCGATCTGTTCATGCTGCAGAACAAGCCGGCCGAGGCCAAGGCCCAGTACCAGAAGGCCTATGCGGCGATGGACAAGTCGGTCGACTACCGCAAGCTGATCGAAGCCAAGCTGGCGACGCTGGGCGTGGCCGTGGCGAGCTCGGAGAGCGCGCAATGAAGGCGCTGTTGAAGCTGGGTTTCATCGCCGCCGCGCTGGCGCTTTCCGGTTGCTCGCTGTTCAGTTCTTCTGACGCACCCAAGCCGGCGCCGCTGGAAGCCGGCATCGGCCAGGGCTCGGTCAAGGTGCTGTGGACCACGCACATCGACGGCCCCGAGTTCCCGCTGCTGGTGAACGCCCGCGGCAAGCAGTTCGTCCTGGCCGGCAACGACGGCGTGGTGCAGGCTCTCTCGGCAGATAGCGGCCAGGTTCTGTGGCGTGCCGATGTGGGCCGCAAGCTTACCGCCGGCGTTGGGGCAGACGGCCGCTTTGCCGCCGTGGTCACGCGTGACAACGAACTGGTGACGCTGGAAGGTGGCAAGGTCAGCTGGCGCAAGCAGTTGGGCAGCTCCGTCCTTACCGCGCCCCTGGTGGCGGGCGAGCGCGTCTTCGTGCTCACGGTGGACCGCCAGGTCATCGCCTTCGACGCACTCGACGGCAACAAGATCTTCCAGATGCAGCGCCCCGGTGACTCGCTCACCCTGGCCAAGGCCGGCGTGCTCACGGCTTACCAGGACACCCTGGTGGTCGGCCAGGGCCAGCGCCTGACGGGTGTGGACCCGGTGCGTGGCATCGTGCGCTGGGAGGCCAGCCTGGCCAACCCGCGCGGCACCAACGAGGTCGAACGCCTGGCCGATCTGGTCGGGCCTGCGGTGCGCCAGGGCGACGTCATCTGCGCCCGCGCTTTCCAGTCGGCCATCGGCTGCGCCAATGCCGAGCGTGGCTCGCCCATGTGGCTGCGCAACACCAGCGGCAATGACGGCATCGGCGGCGACGCCGAGCAGGTTTACGGCACCGACGCCTCTGATCGTTTGACCGCCTACAAGATCACCAACGGCGACACCGTCTGGCTGGCCGAGCAGTTCCTCAACCGCAACCTGGGCGAGCCCCTGGCCTTCGCCAAGACCGTGATGGTGGGCGATATGGAGGGCTGGCTGCACTTTGTGGACCGCACGAGCGGCAAGACCGTGGCGCGCCTGCAGACCGATGGCTCGGCCATCACGGTGCCGCCCGTGCTGCTCGACAAGACGGCCCTCGTCGTGACCAAGAAGGGTGGCGTTTACGCCATCCAAGCTGAATGAAGCCAGTCCTCGCCTTGGTGGGCCGCCCCAATGTGGGCAAGTCCACCCTGTTCAACCGGCTGACCAAGAGCCGCGATGCCATCGTGGCCGACTTTGCCGGCCTCACGCGCGACCGCCACTATGGTGACGGCCGTCTGGGTAGCCGCGAGTTCATCTGCATCGACACCGGCGGCTTCGAGCCCGACAGCACCACCGGCATCGTCAAGGAGATGGCCAAGCAGACGCGCCAGGCCGTGGCCGAGGCGGATGTGGTGATCTTCGTCACCGATGTCCGCACTGGCCTCTCGGGCCAGGACGCCGACATCGCCCGCTATCTGCGCCAGGCCAACAAGCGCATCCTGCTGGCCGTCAACAAGGCCGAGGGCATGAGCGACTCGCCCTTGCTGGCCGAGTTCCATGAGCTGGGCCTGGGCGAACCGCACCCGATTTCGGCCGCGCACGGGCAGGGCATCCGCAGCCTGCTCGAAGCGGCGCTGGAGCCTTTCCTCGAAGACGAGGACGCCGAAGTCGAGGCCGCTGACGACGGCGTGATCCGCCTGGCCGTGGCCGGCCGCCCCAACGTAGGCAAGAGCACGCTGATCAACACCTGGCTGGGCGAAGAGCGCCTGGTCGCCTTCGACATGCCCGGCACCACGCGCGATGCAATCAGCGTGGACTTCGAGCGCAACGGCCAGAAGTTCAAGCTGATCGACACCGCCGGCCTGCGCCGCAAGGGCAAGGTCTTCGAGGCGATCGAGAAGTTCTCGGTCGTCAAGACGCTGCAGGCGATTGCCGATGCCAATGTTGTGCTGCTGCTGGTGGACGCCACCCAGGGCGTGTCCGAGCAGGATGCTCACATCGCGGGTTACGTGCTGGACAGCGGCCGCGCCGTGGTCATCGCCATCAACAAGTGGGATGCCATCGACAGCTACCAGCGCGAGACGCTGCAGCGCTCGATCGAGCACCGACTGGCCTTCCTGAAGTTCGCGCCCATCTTCAACATCTCGGCGCTCAAGCGCCAGGGCCTGGGCCCGCTGTGGGGCGGCCTGGCCGATGCCTACGCATCGGCCTACAAGAAGATGACCACGCCGGTGCTGACCCGCCTGATCCAGGAAGCCGTGCAGCACCAGACGCCCAAGAAACACGGCCATTACCGGCCCAAGCTGCGCTACGCCCACCAGGGCGGCATGAACCCGCCCATAGTGGTCATCCACGGCAATTCGCTGGATGGCGTCACCGACGCCTACAAGCGCTTCCTGGAAGGCCGCATCCGCGCCCACTACAAGCTTGTGGGCACGCCGCTGAAGATCGAAATGCGTTCGTCGTCGAATCCCTTCGACGACAAGGACTGAATTCTGGGATTCCCGTCGTCGGACTGAGCAAAGTCAGCGGGCTCTCAGCAGCTTTCCCCCACCCTGTGTTAAGGTGGAACCCTAACCTGCTCTTCCACAACACGGAGCCAATATCGTGAGCAACAAAGGCCAACTCTTGCAAGACCCCTTCCTGAACCTGCTGCGCAAGGAACATGTGCCGGTGTCCATCTATCTGGTCAACGGCATCAAGCTCCAGGGGCACATCGAGTCCTTCGACCAGTACGTCGTGCTGCTGCGCAACACGGTCACCCAGATGGTCTACAAGCACGCCATCTCGACCGTGGTACCAGGCCGCGCGGTGAACTTCCACGCCGCCGAGGGCCAGGCCGACGCCGCTTGAACTGGGCGTTAGCGTCCGCGCCTCAAAGCCTTGACATCACCTTCCTTCCCTGCTGCCGCGCCGTCCGCTGAGACGGCGCGCGCCATTCTCGTGGGCGTTGAATTCGCACGTGGCAGCCATGCTGCGAACGGATTCGATGCCAGCCTGGACGAACTGGCCTTGCTGGCCGAGTCGGCCGGCGACACGCCCGTGGCCAAGATCGTGGCCCGACGCCAGGCGCCCGATGCCGCGCTCTTCGTCGGTTCGGGCAAGGCCGACGAGATCAAGCTGCTCGTGCAGACTCACCAGGCGCACACCGTGCTGTTCGACCAGGCGATCTCGCCGGCCCAGCAGCGCAATCTGGAGCGCGTGCTGGGCGTGCCCGTGGCCGACCGCACGGCGCTGATCCTCGAAATCTTCGCCGCCCGTGCCAAGAGCCACGAGGGCAAGCTCCAAGTGGAGTTGGCCCGCCTGCAATACCTGGCCACGCGCCTGGTGCGCCGCTGGAGCCACCTGGAGCGCCAGAGCGGCGGCATCGGCATGCGCGGCGGCCCTGGCGAGGCGCAGATCGAGCTGGACCGCCGCATGATCGATGACCGTATCAAGGTCACCAAGGAGCGGCTCAAGAAGGTCCAGCGCCAGCGCGACACGCAAAGGCGCGGGCGCGAGCGCAACGGCGTGTTCAAGGTCTCGCTGGTGGGCTACACCAACGCGGGCAAGTCCACGCTGTTCAACGCCATGGTCAAGGCGCGCAGCTATGCGGCCGACCAGCTCTTTGCTACGCTGGACACCACCACCCGCTCGCTTTATATCGAGCAGGCCGGCGCCAGCGCCTCGCTGTCCGACACCGTGGGCTTCATCCGCGACCTGCCGCACAAGCTGGTGGAGGCCTTCAAGGCCACGTTGCAGGAAGCGCGTGACGCGGACCTGTTGCTGCACGTGATTGATGCCGCTTCTCCGCAACTCGACGAGCAGATGCTCGAAGTCGAGCGCGTGCTGGAAGAGATTGGCGCCAGCGACATCCCGCAGATCCTGGTCTACAACAAGCAGGACATGCTGGATGTTGACCAGCGCCCGCGCAGCAATCCCGATTGGCTGGAGCGCGACGGCCGCCTCACGCCGCGCGTCTTCGTCAGCGCGCTCGAAGGCACGGGCCTCGATATCCTGCGCGAGCAGATCGCCCAGGCCATGTTGGCCGAGCCCGTTACCAGCCCCGATTTTTCCGATCCCCGCATGCGGCCCTTGCCCGCCGAGACGGATGATGAACTGACATGAGCACAAACATCCTCACCCGCGCCCTCCAGGGCTTCGGCCGCCGCGCTGGGCGCCTCCTCTCAAGCAACGACGGCCCGCCCGATCTGGACGAGGTCTGGCGCGATTTCAAGCGCAAGCTCTCCGGCATGTTCGGCGGCAAGGGCGGCGATGGCAGCGGCGGCGGTGACTTCCAGCCCGACATGAAGGGCGCCGGCATCGGTTTAGGCGTGGTCGCCGGCGTGGTCGTGCTGGCCTGGCTGGGCAGCGGCACCTACACCGTGCAGGAAGGCCAGCAGGCGGTCGTCACCTCCTTCGGCAAGTACAGCAAGACGGTGGACGCCGGCCTCAACTGGCGCCTGCCGTATCCCTTCCAGGCGCATGAGATCGTGGCGGTCACGCAGCTGCAGCAGATCGACGTCGGCCGCAGCAGCGTGGTGCCCACCACCGGCCTGCGCGATTCGTCCATGCTGACCGAGGACGAGAACATCGTCGACATCCTTTTCTCCGTGCAGTACGTCGTCAAGGATGCGCGCGACTATCTCTTCAACAACAAAGACCCCGACGACGCAGTGACGCTGGCCGCCGAATCCGCCGTACGCGAGATCGTGGGCAAGAGCACCATGGACTCGGTGCTCTACGAGCAGCGCGACGCCGTGGCCATCGAGCTGGCCAAGTCGGTGCAGGCGCAGCTGGACCGGCTCAAGGCCGGCATCCTGATCAAGAACGTCAACGTCAAGGCAGTGCAGCCGCCCGAGCAGGTGCAGGACGCGTTCGCTGACGCCTTCCGCGCCACCTCGGACCGCGAGCGCCTCAAGAACGAAGCCCAGGCCTATGCCAACACCTGGGTGCCCAAGGCCCAGGGCGAAGCGGCCAAGATGCTGCAGGAAGCCGACGGCTACAAGGCCAAGGTGGTGGACATGGCGGAAGGCGACGCGCAGCGCTTCAAGAGTGTGCTGGCCGAATACCAGAAGGCGCCGGCCGTGACGCGCGACCGCCTCTACCTCGACACCATGCGCACCGTCTACATGAACGTCACCAAGGTGATGGTGGACAGCCGCAGCGGCAACAACATGCTCTACCTGCCGCTGGACAAGCTGCTGCAGCAGACAGCGGCCAGCGACAGCGTCACAGTCACGGCGCCGGTGCAACAGGCGCCGGCCGTGGACAGCAGCGCGCCCGCCGCCAATCCGAACGATTCGCGCTCGCGCGACAACCAGCGTGGCCGCGACGGCCGCTGATTGGCAGAGGAGCTCAAGAAATGAATCGCATCGTCTCCATCGTCCTGGCCGCCTTGCTGCTGCTGCTGGTGATCAACTCCACGGTCTTCGTCGTTGATCAGAAGAATTTCGCCGCGGTCTACACCCTGGGCGAGATCAAGGAAGTCATCACCGAGCCAGGTCTCAAGTTCAAGATCCCCCTGATCCAGAACGTCGTCCTGCTCGACCGCCGCATCCAGACCCTGGATGCGCCCGAGTCGCGCGCGATCTTCACGGCTGAGAAGAAGAGCCTGGTGATCGACTGGCTGGTCAAGTGGCGCATTGCCGATGCGCGCCAGTTCATCCGCAATTCCGGCGCCAGCGCCAGCCTGCGCAATGTGGACACTCGCCTGAGCCCCATCGTGCAGGCCGCCTTCAACGAGGAAGTGACCAAGCGCACGGTGCAAGGCGTGCTGGCCACCGAGCGCGAGAAGATCATGCTGGACGTGCGCAAGCGCCTCGAAGACGAGGCCAAGCAGTTCGGCATCGAGGTGGTGGATGTGCGCATCAAGCGCGTGGACTTCTCGGCCAATATCGCCGAGGCCGTCTACAACCGCATGCGCGCTGAACGCCAGCGCGTGGCCAACGAGGCCCGCTCCACCGGTGGTGCCGAAGGCGAGAAGATCAAGGCCGACGCGGATCGCCAGCGCGAGGTCATCCTGGCCGAGGCCTACCGCGAAGCGCAGAAGACGCGCGGCGAGGGCGACGCCAAGGCTTCAGCCATCTACGCCGAGTCCTTTGGCCGCGACCCCAACTTCGCCCAGTTCTACCGCTCGCTGGAGTCCTACCGCGCTGCCTGGACCAAGAAGAGTGACGTGATGGTGATCGACCCCAGCACGAGCGACTTCTTCAAGGCCATGCGCGGCGCGGGTGCTGCACCCGCGCCCACCAAGAAGTAAGCCGCCCCTCGCATGAGCGACATCCTGCTGGCCGCGCTGGCGCTGATGCTGGTGTTCGAAGGGCTGTTGCCCTTTCTGAGCCCGACAGTCTGGCGCCAAGTGTTCAGCCGCATGCTGGCCATGAAGGACGGGCAGATCCGCTTCATCGGCCTGTCCAGCATGCTGGCGGGGCTCGTGATCTTGTACGTGGTCTTGAGCTGATCCGGCAGGCTGAAGTGTCGGCTCAGGCCGGTACAATGCCGTTTTTAACCGCCCCGCACATCCTCATGTCCTCTGCTTGGCTGCTGCCAGAGCACATCGCCGATGTCCTGCCCTCGCAGGCGCGCCGCATCGAAGAGCTGCGTCGTGACCTGCTCGACATGGCGCGCGGCTATGGCTGCGAGCTTGTCCAGCCGCCGCTGCTCGAGCATCTGGAATCGCTGCTTTCGGGCGCTGGCCAGTCGTTGGATCTCAAGACCTTCAAGCTGGTGGACCAGCTCTCGGGCCGCTCGCTCGGCCTGCGTGCAGACAGCACGCCGCAGGTCGCGCGCATCGACGCCCACCTGCTCAACCGCGCCGGCGTCACGCGGCTCTGCTATTGCGGCCCCGTGCTACACACGCGGCCCGATGGCCTGAGCGGCAGCCGCGAGCCGCTGCAGTTCGGTGTCGAGGTCTACGGCCATGCCGGCCTGGAAGCCGATCTCGAAGTGCAGGAGATGGCCCTGGACGCCGTGCAGCGTGCGGGCCTGAGCGACATCACGCTGGATCTCGGCGATGCGCGCCTGTTGCGCGGCGTGCTCGATGGTGCGCAGGTCAGCGATGCGTTGCTGGGTGAGATTCTGGCGGCCTTGGCCAGCAAGGACGCACCGGGCCTGGCCGCGCTGAGCAGCCAGTTGCCCGAACCGGCTTCGCGCGGCCTGCAGGCGCTGCTGCGCTTGTATGGCGGCGAGGAAGTGATGGCCGCGGCGCGCGAACAGCTGCCGCGCAACTCAACCGTTGGTGCAGCGCTTGACGACCTGGAATGGCTGTTGCGCCATCTGCACCAAGCCCATCCGGGCGTGCGCCTGGGGCTGGATCTGGCCGAGGTGGGCAGCCGCGCCTATTACACCGGCGTGCGCTTCGCGCTCTACGCCAAGGGCTCCAGCGACGCCGTGCTGCGCGGTGGCCGCTACGACGAGGTGGGGGCGGTCTTCGGCCGTCGCCGCCCGGCCGTGGGCTTCAGCCTGGACCTCAAGGCGCTCGTGGGCCTGAGCCCGGCCCAGGCGCTGCGAGCTGCCGTTCGCGCGCCCTGGGGCGAGGACGTGGCCCTGCGTGCCGCGGTGCGTGCCTTGCGCGAGCAGGGCGAGACGGTGGTCTGCATCCTGCCTGGCCATGAGCACGAGGGCGATGAATTTGATTGCGACCGCGAACTGGCGCTGGTCGGCTCACAGTGGGTGGTGCGCGCGCTCTGAGGCCGGCACCGCTGAACAAAGAAATCGTAGAACTTGGGATTCGATATGCAAAGCGAAATCGCGCGCGGCCGCAATGTGGTGGTCGTCGGCACCCAGTGGGGTGACGAAGGCAAGGGCAAGGTCGTCGACTGGATGACCGACCACGCCCACGGTGTGGCGCGCTTCCAGGGCGGCCACAACGCCGGCCATACGCTGGTCATCAAGGGCGTGAAGACGGCGCTGCAGCTGATCCCCTCGGGCATCATGCGCGACGGCGTGCCCTGCTATATCGGCAACGGCGTGGTGGTGGACCCGACCCATCTGCTGGGTGAGATCGAGCGCCTGGAAAAGGCCGGCGTGGAGGTGCGTTCGCGCCTCTTCATCAGCGAGAGCTGCCCGCTGATCCTGCCCTTCCACGTGGAAGTGGACAAGGCCCGCGAGCTTCTCCGCGAAAGCAGCGGAAGCGGCAAGATCGGCACCACGGGCAAGGGCATCGGCCCGGCTTATGAAGACAAGGTGGCACGCCGCGCGCTGCGCGTGCAGGACCTGAAGCACCCCGAGCGCTTCGCCAAGAAGCTTAAGGAATTGCTGGAACTGCACAACTTCGCGCTGACCGGCTACCTCAAGGGCAACGCGCTGGAGTTCCAGCCCATTTTCGACCAGGCCATGAAGATGGCGGAGGCCATCAAGCCCATGATGGCCGACGTGGGCTACCTGATCCACAAGGCGCACCTGGCCGGCCAGAACATCCTGTTCGAGGGCGCGCAAGGCACGCTGCTGGACATCGACCACGGCACCTATCCCTACGTGACCTCCAGCAACTGCGTGGCCGGCAATGCCGCCGCCGGTGCGGGCGTGGGGCCGCAGATGCTGCACTACATGCTGGGCATCACCAAGGCCTACACCACGCGTGTTGGTTCGGGCCCGTTCCCGACCGAACTCGAGTGGGAAAAGGAAGGCACAGTGGGCTACCACCTCTCCACCGTGGGCCAGGAGAAGGGCACCGTGACCGGCCGCGCGCGCCGCTGCGGCTGGCTCGATGCGGCCGCGCTCAAGCGTTCGACCATCATCAACGGCATCACCGGGCTGTGCATGACCAAGCTCGACGTGCTGGATGGCCTGAAGGAAATCCAGATGTGCGTGGGCTACGAGCTCAATGGCAAGACGATCGACATCCTGCCGCTGGATGCCGACGAGATCAATGCCTGCAAGCCCATCTACGAAACCTTCCCAGGCTGGACCGAGACCACCTTCGGTGCCACCAGCTGGGACGTGCTGCCGCTCAATGCGCGGCGTTATCTGGAGCGCATCCAGGAGGTGATCGGCACGCCGATCGCCATGGTGTCCACCGGACCCGACCGCGAGCACACCATCGTGCTGCGCCATCCTTACCAGGCTTAAGTAACCCCCAAATTCACCGGAGAGCGATTCATGTTGACTGACGACGGCAAGCACCTGTACGTGTCCTGGGACGAGTACCACATGCTGACCGAACGCCTGGCCCTCAAGGTCCATGCCTCGGGCTGGGAGTTCGACCAGATCCTGTGCCTCGCACGCGGCGGCATGCGCCCGGGCGACGTGCTCTCGCGCGTGTTCGACAAGCCGCTGGGCATCATGTCTACGAGCAGCTACCGCGCAGAGGCCGGCACCATCCAGGGCCGCCTGGACATTGCCCAGTACATCACCATGCCCAAGGGCCAACTGGCCGGCCGCGTGCTGCTGGTGGACGACCTGGCGGATTCGGGCGTCACGCTCAAGGCCGTGGTGGAGCGCCTGCGCGGCATGCCGGCGATCTCGGAGCTGCGCTCGGCGGTGATCTGGACCAAATCGGTATCCTCGTACACGCCGGACTACTACTGCGAGATGCTCGAGACCTCGCCTTGGATTCATCAGCCGTTTGAGGAATATGACGGGATGAGGCCGGAAGCGTTGGCGAAGAAGTTTGCGGTTTGAATTTGAGTTCCGCGGGCAGGCCGCCGTTGGCGGCCGACTCGGTCACGTTCCGCGACCCCGGCCCGGCTTGCATGCGGGGCCTTTCGAGTCCTCCCGCAAGGTCCGCAGGGACCTTGCTTCCTGGGCTCATAATGCAAAAGGCCAGCGCAATGCGCTGGCCTTTTGAGATATTTGGTGCCCAGGAGAGGACTCGAACCTCCACGGAGTTACCCGCTAGTACCTGAAACTAGTGCGTCTACCAATTCCGCCACCTGGGCAAGGTGCTTAGGCCAATTTCTGGCCAAGGCATTTCAGGAAAGACAGAGAGTCTATCATAAAAAACTTTAAGAACGCAATAGGGTCCGGGGCTGGCAAGGAGGGCGCGGGGCTGCTTGGCGAGGTCGAGGGCACGCTGCAAGGGCATCGTGACGGCCACGGCTTCCTGATCCCCGATGACGGCTCGGCCGACATCTACCTCTCGCAGCAGGAGACCCATGCAGTCATGCACGGCGACAAGCTGCGCGTGCGCATCGTCCGCATGGACAAGCGCGGCCGGCCCGAGGGCAAGGTGCTGGAGATCCTGGAGCGCAAGAAGCGGCCCATCATCGGCCGCCTGCTGCTTGAATCCGGCATCTGGCTCGTGGCCCCCGAAGACAAGCGCATGGGCCAGGACATCCTGATCCCCAAGAACGGCATCGCCAATGCGACGGCGGGGCAGGTGGTGGCGGTGGAACTGACCGAGCCGCCCACGCTCTACTCGCAGCCCGTTGGCCGCGTGGTGGAAGTGCTGGGCGAGATCGACGACCCGGGCATGGAGATCGAGATCGCCGTGCGCAAGTACGACGTGCCGCACCGCTTCTCGCCCGAGACCCTGGCGCAAAGCGCCCGGCTGCCCGAGCGGCTGCGCGCGGCTGATCTCAAGCATCGCGTGGACCTGCGCGACGTGCCGCTGGTGACCATCGACGGTGAAGACGCGCGCGACTTCGACGACGCCGTCTACTGCGAGCCGCATGCGCAAGGCCGGGGCAAGAGTGCCTTCAAGGGCTGGCGCCTGCTGGTGGCCATCGCCGACGTGAGCCACTACGTCAAGCCCGGCGAGGCGCTGGATGCGGACGCCTACGAACGCGCCACCAGCGTCTACTTCCCGCGCCGCGTGATCCCCATGCTGCCGGAGAAGATCTCCAACGGTCTGTGCTCGCTGATCCCTTATGAGGACCGGCTCTCGATGGTCTGCGACATGCTGGTCAACGAGGCTGGCGAGATGCACGCCTACCAGTTCTACCCGGCCGTGATCCGCTCGCACGAGCGCTTCACCTACACCGAGGTGGCGGCGATCCTGGCCAACACGCATGGCCCCGAGGCGAGCAAGCGCCGCGAACTGGTGCCGCATCTGCTGCATCTGCACGAGGTCTACCGCGCCCTGCTGTCGCAACGTGCCAAGCGCGGTGCGATGGACTTCGAGACGACCGAGACGCAGATCATCTGCGACGAGAACGGCCGCATCGAGAAGATCGTGCCACGCACCCGCAATGATGCGCACCGGCTGATCGAGGAGGCCATGCTGGCCGCCAACGTCTGCGCCGCTGACTTCATCCACGAGGGCAAGCACGATGCCGTGTTCCGCGTGCACGAAGGCCCCACGCCCGAGAAGCGCGCGGCCCTTCAGGCCTACCTGCGCACGCTGGGCATCAACGTCGGCATCAGCGACGACCCCAAGCCGTCGGAGTACCAGGCGATCGCGGCGGCCACCAAGGATCGCCCCGACGTGGCGCAGATCCACAGCATGCTGCTGCGCTCCATGCAGCAGGCCATCTACACGCCGAGCAATTCGGGCCACTTCGGCCTGGCCTATCCGGCCTATACGCACTTCACCAGCCCGATCCGCCGCTACCCGGACCTGCTGGTGCATCGCGTCATCAAGGCCATCCTCGCGCACAAGCATTACCGGCTCGACGCGGCCAAGATGAAGGTGCCCACGCCGCCCAAGCGGCCGGGCAAGGCGCCGCCGCTCAATCCGGCCGATGCCAGCACCGAGCAGGAACGCTGGGAAGTCGTCGGCGCGCATTGCAGCGCCAACGAACGACGCGCCGACGAAGCCTCGCGCGATGTCGAAGCTTGGCTCAAGTGCCGCTACATGCGCGAGCATCTGGGCGAGGAGTTTGCCGGCACCGTCAGTGCCGTCACGAGCTTCGGCCTGTTCGTGCAGCTCGATGCGCTGTATGTGGAAGGCCTCATCCACATCACCGAACTGGGCGGCGAGTACTACCGCTTCGACGAGGTGAGGCAGGAACTGCGCGGCGAGCGCACGGGCATCCGCTACAGCACCGGCGCGCGCGTGCAGGTGCAGGTCAGCCGTGTGGACCTGGACGGCCGCAAGATCGACTTCCGCCTCGTTCACGAGGGGGAAGACCGGCCGCGCGCGGCGCATCCCGGGCGTGATCGCGGCGCCAAGCCGGCGGCCGCCACCGGCAGCGCCGTGGAGCAGCTTGAACAAACGCGCATGAGCGACCGCGAGATCAAGGCCTCGGCCAAGCGCGCCAGCAAGACCACGGCGCGCAAGTCGGGCGGCACGCCCAGTACCAAGTCCGCCTTCAAGAAGGCAGCCAAGATCGGGCGACACGCCGAGGCGAAGGTGAAAAAGCCGCGCTGACCGCTATCGCCGTGGCCGCCACGGCGATAGCGAATCGCCTGTTGACAAATCAATTTACTAAAGAGATAGTACTAAAAACTTAGTACATATCTTTGATTGGTTTTGTCATGAGCGATCCCCACCCTACCGAAGGCGAACTGGCCATCCTGCAGGTCCTGTGGAAACTGAACGCGCCGGCCACGGTGCGCGAGGTGCACGAGGAACTGCTGCGCAGCAAGGACACCGCCTACACCACGGTGCTCAAGATGCTCACCATCATGGGCGACAAGAAGCTGGTGCGGCGCGATGAGTCGGAGCGCAGCCACCGCTATCTGCCCATGCATTCCGAGCCCGTGGTGCAGTCTTCGATGCTGAAGAGCTTTGTGCGCAACACCTTCTCGGGCTCGGCCTTCAAGCTGGTGCAAAGCGCGCTCGCCGATGACCGCGCCAGCGCCGAAGAACTTGAAGCCATCGCCAAGCTGATCGCGCAGGCCAAGAGCCGGCGCAAGAAGTAGGGCGGGGCCGGCGATGAATGCGTCGATGAGCTTTGCTTCGGCGGCCGCTTTTGCGCTGCTGCATTCGCTGTGGGAAGTGGCGCTGCTCGCGCTGCTAGCCTGGCTGAGCCTGGCGCTCATGCGCGGCGCGAGTGCGAGGGCGCGCCATGCGGTCGGCATGGGCTGGCTGCTGGCGATGCTGCTTGCGCCCGTGCTCACCTTTGCGCTGTATTGGCATTCGCCCACCTGGGTGGCGTCGGGGGCGCAAGGTGAAGTGCTGACCATGCTCGATGCTGGTGGCGTCGGGCCGCACACGCTGATAGCCGACGCCCGCAATGGCTGGTTGATGGTCGGCGCTGCGCAGCTGTGGCTGCTTGGTGTGGTGCTGATGCTGGTGCGCCAGGTGGGTGGCTGGCGCCTGATGCGGCAGATCGAAGGCGAAGCCTTTGTGCCGCTGCCGCCCGAGTGGCAGCAGCGCGTCGAAGCCCTGCGCGCGGCGTTGGGAATTTCGCGGGACGTGGCGGTGCGCCTGGCCGAACGCGTCGCTTCGCCCTTCACGGCCCATGTACTGCGGCCGCTGATCTGGCTGCCGCTGACGCTGCTGACGCAGCTGCCGCGCGAGCAGGTGGAAGCCTTGCTGGCGCATGAGCTGGCGCACATCCAGCGGCTCGACTGGTGCTGGAACGCTCTGCAATGCGCGATCGAATCCGTCCTGTTTCACCATCCCGGCATGTGGTGGCTGAGCCGACGCATCCGCGAAGAGCGCGAGCATGCCTGTGACGATCTCGCGGTGGCGGTCTGCGGGGACGCCATCGTGCTGGCCGAGGCCCTGGCCGCGCTGCAGCGGCAACGCCAGGCGGCGCGAATGCCTGGTTTCCCAACCCTGGCCCTGGCGGCCGAAGGAGGTTCCCTGATGAAACGTGTTGCCCATCTTTTGTCCATCACTCCAGCGCGGCTCAGCCTGCGCTGGCCGGCTGGCCTGCTGCTCTTGCTGGGCACCGGCAGCCTGCTCGCCATGCAGCTCGTCCCGCCGCAAGGTCTGCTCGTCAACCTGCATTCCGATGCGTCCTCGCTGGGCGCATTGACGCCGGGCAACTACCGCGAATACACGGCCAGCTACCTCGGCGACAAGCAGCGCAGCTATCGCATCAGCATGGACGCTAACGGTCATGTCGATGAGGTCTACGCCGAGGATGGACAGCGCAAGCCGATGGACGACGGCGCCCGCCGCTGGTTGAAGTCGGTCACGCTCATGGCAAGCAGCGAAACGTCGCCTCCGCAAGAGCCGACGCCGCCGCCGGAACCGCCGCGGCTGCCGTCCGAATCCGATGAGTTCAAGGCGCTGATGGCCGGCCTCCAGGCCGACCCCGAACTGATCGCGCTGACGGGCCGGCCGGTGAGCCTGGAGCGCGCCAGCTTCCACGGCAGCGTGCACACCTGGGGCGTGCGCGACTTCCACCTGTGGGGCATCGACGACCCGGTCGGCGGCAAGGCCAGTTTCACGGTGACCTTCATCGGTCCGCGGGGCCGCGTCAACGTGGCCTGGTCGGGCAAGACCAAGAGGGGCGTCTGGACGGCCGATTCGAAGAAGTTCTCGTCGCTGCCGACTTGAGCCGGCGGCATTTTTTTGAACCAAACTACTAATGAATTAGTAGACAAACCAAGAGGTATTGCCATGAAGAGAAAGACTTGCTTGAAATTGGGCTTGGCGCTGACGCTGGGTATCGCGCTGTCGGCGCGCGTGTTGGCCGGCCCTGCGGGGCCGCAGCTGTCGGCCGGCGAGCGCAGCGAGGTGCTGAAATCGCTCTACGCCAAGCTGTCCGCCAACTACGTGTTCCCCGACACCGCGGCTCACATCGTCAAGGCCTTGCCAGCCAAGGCTGGCGCCTACGACAAGGCCGTCACGGCCGGTGAGTTCGGTGAGATGCTGTCGCGCGACCTGCGCGAGCTGGGGCAGGACAAGCACTTCCGCGTCTTCTTCGACCCCGAGTTCCGCGAACGCGCGGCGCCGGAAGCCATCCCGAGTGCGCAAGACATGGCGCAACAGCGCGCCGAGGTCGCGTCCATCGCCTATGGCATCGAGAAGGTGCAGCGCCTGCCGGGTAATGTGGCCTATGTGGAATTGCGCGGCTTCGGGCCCACGGAGCTGGTCGCGCAAGCCTATGCGGCGACCATGAATTTGGTGGCCGGCAGCGAGGCGCTGATCCTTGACCTGCGCCGCAACGGCGGGGGCTCACCCACCAGCGTGGCCTTGCTGATGAGCTACTTCTTCGCGCAAGGCGATGAACGCCACCTCAACGACATCTACACCCGCACGACCAATGAGACGCAGCAGTTCTGGACCAGCACCGGCGTCGGCGAGCAGCGCTACACCAAGCCGGTCTACGTGCTGACCTCACCGCGCACCTTCTCGGGCGGTGAGGAATGCGCCTACGACTTCCAGACGCAGAAGCGCGCAACGCTGGTTGGCGAGACCACCGGCGGCGGGGCCAACGCGGGCGACCGTTTTGCGCTGGGCCATGGCCTGGTGGTCAACATTCCGACCGCGCGTGCGATCAACCCGATCACGCACACCAACTGGGAGCATGTCGGCGTGAAGCCCGACGTTGAAGTGGCGGCAGCTGATGCGCAGAAGACGGCCTACGTGACGATCCTGCGCGGGCTTGTCGAGAAGGCCGGGGACCCGGACGACAAGGCCGATCTGAGCCGGCTGCTCGCCCTCGCGGAAAAGGGCGAGAGCCCGATGCCGACCTACAAGATGCCGCACTGACGAGCGGCTTGCTCAGCGCTAGGGCCTGAGCCCGAGCAGCGCGTTGACGAGGTCGGCGGCGAGCAAGGGTCGGCCACCGCCTGCGAGGCCGTGAAGATGCACGGCGGCGCAGGCGACGTCGAAAGCGGAGGCCTCTGGGTGGCGCGCCCACAGGCCCGCCGTCCAGCCTGCGAGCACATCGCCCGTGCCGGCCGTGGCCAGGGTGCCGCTGCCGCTGCTATTGATGGCAGGGCGCCGATCACCCGGCGCGGCGATGACAGTGCCCGAGCCTTTCAGGACAATGGTCGCCCGATAGCGTGTGGCCAACTCTTGCGCGGCAGCCAGCCGGTTGGCCTGCACCGAGGCTGTGTCCGTGCCCAGCAGGCGTGCTGCTTCAAGCGGATGCGGCGTGAGCAGGCTCGGCGCCCCGCGCCGCTTCAGTGCGCGCGCCAAGGGGGCTTCGCGCGAGATGGCGTTCAGTGCATCGGCGTCGAGCACGAGCCTTTGAGCGTCGCGCAGCAAGTTCGGCAGCAGCGCTTCGATCTGTGTGCCGCCACCGCAGCCGGCGGCGACGACGCCATAACGCTGCAGATCGGCGTCAGGCGCGGCGTGCATCAGCTCGGGGCGGCAGGCATCGGGCAGGTCGTGGCCGCCATCCAGCAAGCCGCACCACACGCGCCCGGCACCCGAGGCCAGCGCGGCGCGCGCAGCAAGCAGCGCGGCACCGCGCATGCCTGGCGCGCCGCCAACCACCAGCACATCGCCCTGGCTGCCCTTGTTGGCCGACTGCGCGGCAGGCTTGATGAAGGGCGCAATCACGTCGCGGCCGATCAGCGTGGCAGTCGGCACTTCATCAGGCTTCTCGCCCAGATCGTCAAACCAGAGTTGGCCGCAATGCTCACGCCCCACGCCGGTCGCCAGCCCCGGCTTGAGCGTGAGCAGGGCGAGCGTGTGATCCGCACTGACCGCGATGCCTATCGGCATCCCGGTATCGCAGTTCAGGCCGCTGGGCAGATCGACGGCCAGCACGCTTGCATGCAGCGCGTTGATGCGCGCGATGCGCTCTGCGTAAGCGCCTTCGGGAGGCCGCGTCAGGCCGAGGCCGAACAGCGCGTCGATCACGAGGCTCGTGTCCTCGGGCGGCTCGTCGGCCATGCTGACCGGCAAGCCTTTTGCAATCAGATGCCGCGCCGCCACGTGCCCGTCGCCGCCGTTGTTGCCCGGCCCGCAAGCCACCCAGATGTGACCCTGCCCGCTGTACAAGACCAGGGCCAGCTTGGCTACGGACAGGCCGGCGTCTTCCATCAGGTCGGGCTTGCGCGCAAGTGCATGGGCCTCGACGGCGCGGCTGCCAAGCCCGTCGTAGAGCGGCAGGCTCTCATCGAGGGGCAGCAGCTTGCGCGTCATGTTCAGGCCAGGCGCGAGATGTCGAGCCCGCTGATGTCGACCTCGGGCTTGAGCCCGGCCACGCTTTCAGCCAGCACGCGGGCCGCGCCGCAGGCCAGCGTGAAGCCCGCGTCGCCATGGGCGAGGTTGAGCCAGACGCGGGGCAGGCCGCTGGCGCCGAGCAGGGGTAGGCCGTCGGCCACGACCGCATGCGCGCCGCTCCAGCGCTGGGTTTGCGTGCTGACGCTGGCGCCGGGAAACCAATCGTGCAGAGCCTGATGCAGCGCCGCTTCGCTCGGCCCGGTGGCGCGCACGCGCTGGCCGATGCGGCTCAGTGCGACGCCCAGGCGCTGGTCGAACAGGCCGCCGCGCGGGCCCAGGTCCGGGTGCGCTTCGAGCTGGCGCAGCGGCGCGGTGACGGAGTGCGACACCACCGGCCTGAGTCCCAACTGGCGACCGAGCTTGGGGCCGAGCAGGGAGGCGCTGTCGAGCGCGGCGCAGACGATCACGGCATCGAAGTTCTCGGCCTGCACGCCCTGGGCCTGGGGCACGGTGTCACCCGCGTCGGCCAGGCGCGAAGCCGCGCCCAGCGACTCTTCGGCCGGCGTGTATTCGTAGCTGATGCGGCCGCCGGCTTCGAGCTCGCGCACGGTGGTGTGGAAGCGAAAACGCGCGCCGAGCCTTTGTGCCTCGATGCGCAGCAGATGGGCGAACTGGCGGCAGTTGCCGACTTCGGCTAGCGGCAGCTTGATGCCGCCAACGAGCTTCATCTCGGGATTGAGTCCGGGCTCGGCCGTGTGGCATTGCTCGGCGTCGAGTTCGCGCGCAACAAGCCCCAGCTTGGCGAGCCGCTCCAGCCCCGGCGCAATCGCCTCGCGGTCGGCCTTCTCGCGCAGCAGCACGAGCTGGCCTTCCGCGCTCTCGTAATCGAGCTGCAGCGCACGCCGCAGGGTCTGCAGCCGCGTGTGGCTGTACACAGCCAGGTGCAGGACGCGTTCGGCGCGTTCAGACGTCGCGGGATTGCGCGCCGCCTTCCATTGCTTGCCCACCCAGCCGAGGCCGAAGCCCGGCTTGGTCCAGGGCAGGGCAAGCGCGGGCGCGATCGTGCCGGCGTTGGCAAAGCTGGCTTCGGCGGCCACGCTCCCGCGGCGCTCGAAGACGCTGACCTCGTGGCCGTCGGCCGCGAGCTCGTAAGCGCAAGTCACGCCGGCAATGCCGGCGCCGATGATGGCGATGCGGGGCATCCTAATGAGCCTCGCCGAGAAGGTGTTCGACTTGCAATGCAATGTCCAGAATCAGGTCGTCTTGGAGGGCCGTGCTCCACAGCATCAGGCCCGCGGTCAGTTCGCCCGCATCATGACAGGGGATGGAAATGGCGCAGCCGTCGAGCGCATTGACGACAGCGGTGTTGCGCAGCAGCAGGTTGTTGGCGGCGAAGTAGGCCTCGTCGCTGTCGATCAAGGGTTGGAGGAGCGGCGCCACCACAGGCACGGTGGGACTCAGCACGGCGTCAAAGCCACGCAGGCATTCTCCCATCGCGGCCATCCAGGCGCGGCGGGCGGCCAGGCGGTCGAGATAGTCCGCGGCGCTGATGTCCTTGCCCAAGGCGATGCGCTGGGCCACGCGCCGGTCGTAGGCATCGGCCTGGCCTGCCATCAGGCCGCGGTGCCAGGCCCAGGCTTCGGCGGCCACGACGATGCCGCTGGGCAGCGCCTTGGCCAGTGGCGGCAGCGCGATCTCGTCGATCTGCGCACCGGCCTTGCGCAAGGCTTGCAGGCTGCGCTCAAAGGCGGCAGCCACCGTGGCATCCATGCCGTCCTGGAAGAAATGCGAGACGACAGCGAAGCGGCGCTCGCTCAAGGGCTTGCCTGCCAACTGCACTTTGCGATCCGCCAGGATCTCGTGCAGCAGTACGGCGTCGCGCACCGAGCGGGTAAGGGCGCAGGCGGTGTCCAGTGATGTGGAGAGCGGGATCGTGCCCTCGATGGGCGTGAGCCGCTGAGTGTTCTTGAATCCGACCAGGCCGCACAGCGCGGCGGGGATGCGGATGGAGCCGCCGGTGTCCGAGCCGAGCGCCGCCCAGGCCGCGCCCGTGGCCACGCTGACGGCCGCGCCCGAGCTGGAGCCGCCGGGGATGCGCCGCTGTCCGTCGATCTTGAGCGTTACGGGGTTGAGCGGCGTGCCATGGTGAGGGTTGAGACCGAGGCCCGAGAAGGCGAACTCGGTCATGTTGGTGTGGCCGATGAGGCTGGCGCCGGCGGCGCGCAGGCGGGCCACGGCGGGGCAGTCTGCGGCGGCGGGCGGCGCATCGGCCAGCACACGGGAGCCGGCGCTGGTGGTGGTGCCGACCACATCGAACAGATCCTTGATGCTGACGGCCAGGCCGCCCAGCGGCGTTTCGGGCCTTGCCGGCACGTCAGGCTCGAAGAAGCGGACGAAGGCGCTGGCGCAGGCGTCAGAGCGGGCAATGGCGGTGTTTTCAGCCAGCAGTTCGCGGGCGTCGAGCCGGCCGCCGCGCAACTGCTCCAGGGCGCCTGTCAGGTCTTGGGGCATGGATCGTGTATACTCTTTGGGTTTTGCCGGAGGTCGGCCCGTGGTGGGCCTGTCTTGACGGGCAAGACAAATCGCAAATCCGGCACCTGAAAGGTGTCGCGCCACTGAACGAGCATCAGTCGCGCGATTCGCGCCGGATTTTAGACACAACCCTTCGGAGTTAAATATGTCCGTGACGATGCGCGAAATGCTGGAAGCCGGTGTCCACTTTGGTCACCAAACCCGCTTCTGGAACCCCAAGATGGCCCCGTATATCTACGGTCATCGCAACAAGATCCACATCATCAACCTGGAAAAGACGCTGCCCAAGTTCCAGGAAGCGATGAAGTTCGTGCGCCAGCTGTCGTCCAAGCGCGGCACCATCCTGATGGTCGGCACCAAGCGCCAGGCTCGTGAAGTCGTGGCCCTGGAAGCTCAGCGCGCCGGCGTGCCTTTCGTTGACCAGCGTTGGCTCGGCGGCATGCTGACCAACTTCAAGACGGTCAAGGGTTCGCTGAAGAACCTGAAGGACATGCAAGCTCAGGTCGATGCCGGCACGCAGCCCGCCATCAAGAAGGAAGCCTTGCTGTTCCAACGCGATCTGGCCAAGCTGGAAAAGAACATCGGCGGCATCCAGAACATGGCCGGCCTGCCTGACGCCATCTTCGTGATCGACGTGGGCTTCCACAAGATCGCTGTGGCCGAAGCCAACAAGCTAGGCATCCCCGTGATCGGCGTGGTGGACACCAACCACTCGCCCGCTGGCGTGGACTACATCATCCCCGGCAACGACGACTCGGCCAAGGCTGTGGCGCTGTACGCGAAGGCCGTGGCCGACGCGGTGCTGGAAGGCCGCGCCAACGCCACCAATGAAGTGGTGCAGGCCGTGGCTGCCGATGGCGACGAATTCGTGGAAGTGAACGAAGGCGCCTAAGCCTTCCTCGCTCTGCGCAAGAAGGGGGCCTGAGGCCCCCTTCGTCCAAACGAATCTGATATTTACGGAGATTGAGATGGCTGCAATTACCGCAAGCATGGTGGGCGAACTGCGTGCCCGCACCGACGCCCCGATGATGGAATGCAAGAAGGCGCTGACCGAGGCCGATGGCCACATGGAGCGTGCTGAAGAAATCCTGCGCGTCAAGCTGGGCAACAAGGCCGGCAAGGCTGCCTCGCGCGTCACGGCTGAAGGCGTGGTCGCCACGGCCGTGGTCGGTGGCGTGGGTGCCCTGCTCGAAGTCAACTGCGAAACCGACTTCGTGTCCAAGAACGATGCCTTCCTGGCCTTCGTGAACGCCTGTGCGGTGCTGATCGCCGAGAAGAACCCGGCTGACGTGGCCGCCCTGTCGGCGCTGCCGCTGTCGCAAGAAGGCTTCGGCCCGACGGTGGAAGACGTGCGCAAGGGCCTGATCGGCAAGATCGGCGAGAACATGTCGATCCGCCGCTTCCAGCGCTACGCCTCGGGCGCCAAGCTGGCCTCCTACCTGCACGGCACGCGCATCGGCGTGATGGTCGAGTTCGACGGCGACGAAGTGTCGGCCAAGGACGTCGCCATGCACATCGCCGCGATGAAGCCGGCTGCCCTGTCGTCGGCCGACGTGTCGGCTGACCTGGTTGCCAAGGAGCGCAAGATCGCCACCGAGAAGGCGGCCGAATCCGGCAAGCCGGCTGACATCGTCGCCAAGATGGTCGAAGGCTCGGTGCAGAAGTTCCTCAAGGAAGTCTCGCTGCTCGACCAGGTCTTTGTGAAGGCCGCTGACGGCAAGCAGACCGTCGCCGCCATGCTCAAGGACAAGGCCACCACGGTGAGGGGCTTCACGCTCTACGTCGTGGGTGAAGGCATCGAGAAGAAGGTGGACGATTTCGCCGCCGAAGTGGCCGCGCAGGTGGCCGCCGCGAAGGGCGCATAAAACGCTCGCGAATCAAAAGGGCGCCTCTGGCGCCCTTTACACTTGTGCCCGCGCTTTTTATCCGCGTTCGGGTCGCTCACGAGGCGAGCCGAACGCGACAATCACGTACCCCCTACAGAGGTCATCCGAATGCCCGCCTACAAACGCATCCTGCTCAAGCTCTCCGGCGAAGCCCTGATGGGTGACGATGCCTTCGGCATCAACCGCGCCACCATCGTGCGCATGGTGCAGGAAGTGCGTGAAGTGGTGCAGATGGGGGTGGAAGTGGCCGTGGTCATCGGCGGCGGCAACATCTTCCGCGGCGTGGCCGGCGGCGCCACCGGCATGGACCGCGCCACGGCCGACTACATGGGCATGCTGGCCACGGTGATGAACTCGCTGGCCCTGGCCGACACCATGCGCCAGGAAGGCATGGTCGCGCGCGTCATGTCGGCCATCGGCATCGAGCAGGTGGTCGAGCCCTATGTGCGCCCCAAGGCGCTGCAATACCTGGAAGAAGGCAAGGTCGTAATCTTCGCGGCCGGCACGGGCAACCCCTTCTTCACGACCGACACCGCCGCTGCGCTGCGCGGCGCGGAAATCGGCGCCGAGATCGTGCTCAAGGCCACCAAGGTGGACGGCGTCTACAGCGCCGATCCCAAGAAGGACCCACACGCCACGCGCTACTCGCGCATCAGCTTTGACGAAGCGATCACCAAGAACCTGCAGGTGCTGGACGCCACGGCTTTTGCGCTGTGCCGTGACCAGAAGCTGCCGATCAAGGTGTTCAGCATCTTCAAGTCGGGTGCGCTCAAGCGTGTGGTGATGGGGGAGGACGAGGGCACATTGGTGCACGTCTAAAGGAAAAGAATCATGACCATTGCAGACATCAAGAACAACGCTGAGGCCAGGATGGCCAAGTCGGTCGAGGCCTTCAAGACCGAATTGCAGAAGATCCGCACCGGCCGCGCCCACCCGGGCATCCTGGACCAGGTGCATGTCGATTACTACGGCTCCATGGTGCCGATCTCGCAGGTGGCCAACGTCACGCTGCTGGATGCCCGCACGATCAGCGTCCAGCCCTGGGAAAAGGGCATGGGCGCCAAGATCGAGAAGGCCATCCGCGAAAGCGACCTGGGCCTGAACCCGGCCGCGCAGGGCGACCTGATCCGTGTGCCGATGCCGCCGCTGACCGAGGAGCGCCGCAAGGACTTGACCAAGGTCGTCAAGAATGCCGGCGAAGACGCCAAGGTGGCGGTGCGTAATGTGCGCCGCGACGCCAACGAGCAGGCCAAGAAGCTGCAGAAGGACAAAACCATCACCGAGGACGACGAGCGCCGCAGCGAAGCCGATGTGCAGAAGCTGACGGACCGCGTCATCGCCGAGATCGACAGGCTGATCGCCTCCAAGGAACAAGAAATCCTGGCGGTCTGATGGCAGCCCTTGAACTGGCGACACCCCAGCATGTCGCCATCGTCATGGACGGCAATGGCCGTTGGGCCAAGAAGCGCTTTCTGCCGCGCTTCTTCGGGCACAAGGCTGGCGTCGATTCCCTGGTCAAGGTGATCGAGGCCTGCATTGAGCGTGACATCGGACACCTGACGGTGTTTGCCTTTTCCAGCGAGAACTGGAAGCGCTCGGACGACGAGGTCTCCGCGCTGATGGGCCTGATCCTTGCCGCCGTCTCGCGCTATCTTCACAAGCTGCACAAGCTCGGCGTGCGGGTACGCGTGATCGGTGATCGCGACATCGCGCCCAAGCTCAAGAAGGCCTGGGACGAGGCCGAGGCGCTGACTGCCGGCAACCGCAAGCTGCAGCTCAATGTGGCCTTCAACTACGGCGGCCGCTGGGATATCGTGCAGGCTGCGCAGGCGGCGATCCGCGCGGGCGTGCCGGTCGACGAGCTGAGCGAAGACAATCTCAGCCAGCACATGGCCCTGGCGCATGCGCCCGACCCCGATCTCTTCATCCGCACCGGCGGCGAGGTGCGCATCAGCAACTTCATGCTTTGGCAGGTGGCCTACAGCGAGTTCGTGTTTTCGGACTGCCTGTGGCCCGATTTCAGCGCGTCGCATCTGGACGCCGCCATCGACGCCTTCCGCGGCCGGGATCGCCGCTTCGGCGGCGTGAAGGAGACGGCCGCTGCGGCGGTCTGAACATGCTCAAGCAACGCATCATCACCGCCGTCCTGCTGTTGGCCTTGCTGCTGCCGGCCTTGTTCGCGGCTTCGCCCTGGCCCTTTGCGGCACTCACGCTGCTGCTGATCGGTGCGGCGGGTTGGGAGTGGGCGCGGCTCTCGGGCGTGCCGGGCGTTCCCGCGCAACTCTTCGGCGCGGCCCTGGCTCTGGCCTGCGTGGCTTCGCTGCTGATGCTGGGCCAGCAAGGCGCGCCGGATTGGTGCTGGTGGGTGGCCTCGGCCATGTGGGTGCTGGGCGGCTGCTACGCGCTGCGTGGCGGCCCCGCGGCCTGGCCCAAGATGGCGCGCGTGCCGCGCCTGGTGCTGGGCGCGCTGGCGCTGTGGGCGGCCTGGCTGGCCATCCAGCAAGCCCGGCAACTGGGCCTGAACTTCCTGCTCTCGATCTTCTGCCTGGTCTGGGTGGCCGACGTGGCCGCCTATTTCGGCGGGCGTGCCTTCGGCCGCAACAAGCTGGCGCCGGCAATCAGCCCCGGCAAGAGCTGGGAAGGCGTGTGGTCGGGCATGGCCGGCGTGCTGGTGCTGGCCTATGTCTGGTCGCAGGTGATCGACTATCACCTGCATGTGGATTCGCCGAGCCTCTTCAGCAAGCTGCTGTGGAACCAGCATCCGGCCGTCGTGACGCTGGAGCTTGTCGTGCTGGCGGCAATGAGCGTGGTGGGCGATCTGTTTGAATCGCTGATCAAGCGCGCCGTCGGCGCCAAGGACAGCAGTGGCTTGCTGCCCGGCCACGGCGGCGTGCTCGACCGCGTGGACGCGCTGCTGCCCGTGCTGCCGCTGGCGCTGGCCTTGAGTTCCCTATGAAACGCATCTCCATCCTCGGCTCCACCGGCTCCATCGGCACCAACACGCTGGACGTGCTGAGCCGGCATCCGGATGAATTCGAGGTCTTCGCGCTCAGTGCCATGAGCCGCGTGGACGAATTGCTGGCTCAGGTCCTGCAATGGAAGCCGCGCTATGCCGTGATGCCCGATGCGGCCAAGGCCGCGCAACTGCGCGCGGCCTTGCGCGAGCAGGGCAGCCGCACCGAGGTGCTGGCGGGCGAAGCTGCGCTTTCGGACATCGCCGCCCATCCCGAGGTGGACATGGTGATGGCCGCCATCGTCGGCGCCGCGGGCCTTGCGCCTGCACTGGCCGCGGCGCGCGCCGGCAAGCGTCTGCTGCTGGCCAACAAGGAAGCCATCGTGCTCGGCGGCGCCTTCTTCATGCAGGCGGTGGAGCAGGGCGGTGCCACGCTCCTGCCCATCGACTCCGAGCATTCGGCCATCTTCCAATGCCTGCCCGAAGACCGCAGCACCTGGGCACAGCGCATCGACCACATCGTGCTGACGGCCTCAGGCGGACCCTTCCGCCAGCGCGATCCGGCCACCTTGGCCGACGTGACGCCCGAGCAGGCCGTCGCCCATCCCAACTGGGTGATGGGCCGCAAGATCTCGGTCGATTCGGCCACGATGATGAACAAGGCGCTCGAGGTGATCGAGGCGCGCTGGCTGTTCAATCTGCAACCGGAGCAGATCCGCGTGCTGATCCACCCGCAGAGCATCATCCACTCGATGGTGGTGTGCCGCGACCAGTCCGTGCTGGCGCAGTTGGGCACGCCCGATATGCGCGTGCCGATTGCCTACGGCCTGTCTTATCCGCGGCGCGTCGAGTCAGGCGCGAGCCGGCTCGATCTGCTGAGCACGCCTGCCTTGAGCTTTGAAGTCGCGGACAAACAACGCTTCCCCGGGCTTTACCTTTCCTGGGCAGCGCTCAAGGGCCCCGAGGGCGGCACGGCCGTGCTCAATGCGGCCAACGAGGAAGCGGTGGCGGCCTTCCTGGATCGGCGTCTGCGCTTCGACCAGATTCACCGCATCAACCGAGCCAGCCTTGAAGCGGTGCTGCCCGAGTCCGGCGAATGCGCAAGCGTCGAGGGGCTGCTGGCACTGGATGCACGGGCCCGTCGCGAGGCTCAATCGCTCATTGCCAAGGCGCACGCATGATCATCACCGCGCTGGCTTTTCTCCTCGCCCTGGCGATCCTGATCCCAGTGCACGAGTACGGCCACTACCGCGTGGCCCGGGCCTGCGGCGTCAAGGTGCTGCGCTTCTCGCTCGGCTTCGGCCGCGTGATCGCGCGCTGGCAAAAGAACCCGCTTAGCACCGAGTTCACGCTCAGCGCCATCCCGCTGGGCGGCTACGTGCGCATGCTCGACGAGCGCGACCCGGTCAGCGGGCCGGTGGCGCCGGAGGATCGCGAGCAGGCCTTCAACAACCGGCCGCTCCTGCAGCGCGTGGCTATTGTTGCGGCCGGGCCGATCGCCAACCTGCTGCTGGCCGTGCTGCTGCTCAGCGCCACGGCCTGGATCGGCAGCCAGGAGTCGCGTGCGTTGCTAGGCACGCCCATCGCGAGCAGCCTGGCCGAGCGCGCGGGCTTGCGCGCTGGGGATCTGATTCAGGCCAGCTCGACCGATGGCATCGAGTGGCGTGAGGTTCGCTCGCAGGGGCAGGCTCAGGGCCGCCTGGCCGAAGCCGCGCTGGAAGGCGTGCCGCTGATCTTCGAGGTTACCGATCCAGATGGACATGGCCGCCGGCAAGTGCGCCTGGACACGAGTAGCTTCGTGGGTGTGGAGCTCAATGACGTCACGCAACGTCAGCTTGAGCTTGTCGGATATTCAGATCCGGTAATCAACGTGGTCATGCCCGGCGGTGCGGGTGCCAAGGCGGGCTTGCGAGTGGGCGACCGTGTGTTGACCATTGACGGTGTGAGTCAACCAGACAGGACCTCGGCTCGGAGCCGGATTCGTGCTGCCGTCGAGGGCGGGCAAGGCAAGCTCATGCAATGGCGAATTGACCGTGCGGGCCAGACGCTGGAGTTGCCGGTGCAGCCGGGCGTGGCGGAAGACGGCGGTGCAAGCGTTGGGCGTCTCGACATCAGCTTCGGCGCGCCGTTGGTCGAAGTTCGCTACGGCTTCATCGAAGGCCTGCAGTACGGCCTGAGCCGCACCTGGGAGATGTCCACCCTCACGCTGAGGCTCATCAAACGCATTCTGGTGGGTGAAGCTTCGGTAAAGAACATCAGCGGTCCGCTCGCCATGGCCGACTACGCAGGACAGGCCGCAAGGGCTGGTTTCGTCGTATATCTGGGCTATCTGGCCATGATCAGCGTGAGCCTCGGCGTGCTGAACCTGCTGCCGTTGCCGATGCTCGATGGCGGACACCTGATGTATTATCTTTTCGAGGGTCTTTCCGGCCGCCCCCTCTCGGAATGGTGGCAGCAGCAACTCCAGCGCGTCGGCGTTCTGGTCCTGTTGCTGATGATGGGACTGGCCCTGTCCAACGATGTGAGCCGACTGTTTCTACGCTGATGCTCACACTGATTTCTTCCTGATCACGGCATGTCCTTATTTTTTAGAACGGGAGCGCTGTCGCGCCCCTCAGTCCTGGCTTTGGCCCCTGTCGTGATTGCGGCGGCTTTGCTGCCCGGAGCCGCGCGGGCCGTCGAGCCGTTTGTCATCAAGGACATTCGCGTCGAGGGCCTGTCGCGCACCGACCCCGGCACGGTGTTCGCGTCCTTGCCGTTCCGCATCGGCGACAACTACAGCGATGAAAAGAGCGCCGCGGCGCTGCGTGCGCTGTTCGCCACCGGCCTGTTCAAAGACGTGCGCATCAACATCGACGGCAGCGCGGTGGTGGTGGTGATCGAGGAACGCCCGATCATCTCCAACGTCAGCTTCGTCGGCCTGCACGAGTTCGACACTGAGGCGCTGTCCAAGTCGCTCAAGGACGTGGGCATCGGCGAAGGCAAGCCCTTCGACCGCGCCCTGGCCGACCGCGCCGAGCAGGAGCTCAAGCGCCAGTACCTGACCAAGGCCTACTACGGCGCCCAGGTCACGACCACCATCACGCCGATCGAGCGCAACCGCGTCAACGTGGTGTTCACGGTGACCGAAGGTTCGCCGGCCAAGATCGGCGAGATCCGCATCCTGGGCAGCAAGGTCTTCTCCGAGAGCACGCTGCTGGGGCTGATGGACCGCACCACCACCGGCTGGTTGACCTGGTACACCAAGACCGACCGCTACTCGCGCACCGCGCTCAACGGCGACCTGGAAACGCTCAAGTCCTACTACCTGAACCGTGGCTACCTCGAGTTCGCGGTGACGGGCACGCAGGTCACGATCTCGCCGGACAAGCAGCGCATCAACATCGACATCACGGTCAGCGAAGGCCAGCAGTACACGGTCACCGGCGTCAAGCTGGAAGGCGAGTACTTCGGCCGCGAGGACGACTTCAAGCGCCGCATCCTGCTGGAGCCGGGCAAGCCCTACAACGGCGAAGCCGTGGCCGCCACCACGCGCGCCTTCACCGATCTCTTCGGCACCTACGGCTACGCTTTTGCCCGCGTCGATTCGCGCCCGGACATCGACCGTGCCACCGGCCAGGTCGTCGTCACCCTCATCGCCGAACCGTCCCGCCGCGTCTACGTGCGCAAGGTCATCGTCGCCGGCAACTCGCGCACTCGTGACGAGGTGATCCGCCGCGAGTTCCGCCAGTTCGAATCGAGCTGGTACGACGGCCAGAAGATCAAGGCCTCGCGCGACCGCGTGGACCGCATGGGCTACTTCAAGGAAGTCACCGTCGATCAGCAGGAAGTGGCCGGCGCGCCCGACCAGGTCGACGTGATCCTCAAGGTTGAAGAAAAGCCCACCGGCAACATCAGCATCGGCGCGGGTTACTCCAGCCAGCAAAAGCTCTCGCTGACCGGCTCGATCCGCCAGGACAACGTCTTCGGCACCGGCCAGTACCTGGGCCTGGACGTGAGCACGGCCTACACCGGCCGCGCGCTCGTGCTCTCCACGGTGGACCCGTACTTCACGGTGGACGGCGTCTCGCGCGCCGTGGACCTGTTCTACCGCACCATCAAGCCCTACAACTCGCTGGGCGAGCAGTACGAGCTGGTCAGCCACGGCGGTTCGGTCCGCTTCGGCGTGCCGTTCTCGGAGCAGGACACGGTGTTCTTCGGTGCGGGCTACGAGCGCACGTCGATGAGCACCAACACCGGCCTGCCCAACAGCTACCTGCTCTACGCGCAGGAGTTCGGCCGCAGCAGCGGAGCCTACCCGCTGACCGTTGGCTGGCAGCGCGACAGCCGCGACAGCGTCACCTCTCCGATGGCCGGCAAGTACCAGCGCCTGAACCTTGAGCTGAGTCCGGTGGGCGACGCGCAGTACGGCCGCATCAACGGCCAATACCAGCAGTTCTTCCAGCTCACGAACAAGATCACGGTCATGTTCAACAGCGAGCTCGGCTGGGGCCTGGGCCTGGGCGGTCGCCCGTACCCGATCTTCAAGAACTTCTACGGTGGCGGCCTGGGTTCGGTGCGCGTCTTCGAGGCCGGCACGCTCGGCCCCGTGGACGTGACGGGTTCGTACACCGGCGGCAATCGTCGCCTGAACATGAACACCGAGATCTACCTGCCCGTGCCCGGCGGTGGCAACGACAAGACCTTCCGCCTGTTCGGCTTCGTGGACGCCGGCAACGTCTGGGGCCCCGACGCCAAGATCAGCTGGAGCTCGCTGAGCAAGGGCCAGGACATGATTCGCGCTTCGGCAGGTCTCGGCCTGTCATGGCTTTCGCCCATGGGCCCCCTGCGTCTGAGCTACGGTACTCCCGTGCGCTCGGATCCGCACGATAGAATCGAGAGATTCCAATTCCAGATCGGGACTGCATTCTGATGAAGAGCTCGTTGATCAAGGCCGCCGCCGTGTCGGCCCTCCTGTCGCTGTCGGCCCTGGCCGCTCAGGCCCAGGACACTCTCAAGATCGGCTACGTGAACAGCGAACGCGTGATGAAGGAGTCGAACCTGGCCAAGAATGCGCAGGCCAAGCTCGAAGCTGAATTCACCAAGCGCGAGAAGGATCTGGCCGACATGGAGGCCAAGCGCCGTGCCATGGCCGAGAAGCTCGAGAAGGACCTGCCCATGCTGTCCGAAACCGAGCGTGGCCGCCGCCAGCGCGAGTTCCAGGACCTGGATCGCGACTTCCAGCGCAAGGGCCGCGAGTACCAGGAAGACCTGAACCGTCGCAAGAACGAAGAGTTGCAGAACATCCAGGAGCGCGCCAGTCGCGTCATCAAGGCGATCTTCGACAACGAGAAGTACGACCTGATCTTCCAGGATGCCGTGTTCTTCAGTGCCCGCGTGGACATCACCAAGAAGGTGATCGACACGCTGAACGCCCAGAAGTGACCAGCGTCTCGCTCCATGAAATCGCCGCCGCTTTGGGCGGCGATCTTCTTGGTGACGGCATTGTTGGCGTGAGCCGCATCGGCCCGCTGGAAACGGCGGACAGCCAGACCATCGCCTTCCTGGCCAACCCGCGCTACCAGTCGCAGCTCGCCACCACGCAAGCGGCCTGCGTGATCGTGGCGCCGGCATCCGCCGAGGCTGCATCGGCCCGCGGCGCGGCCATCGTCACGCCCGACCCCTACCTCTACTTTGCCCGGCTCAGCCAGTGGTGGGCGGCGCGCGTGCGCCCGCTGGCACCAGCGGCCATCCATCCGAGCGCCGTCGTTGCAGCGGATGCCGAGATCGGCGCTGGCGTCGATATCGGCCCGCTCGCCGTGGTCGAGAGCGGCGCGCGCATCGGCGCAGGTGCCCGCATCGGCGCGCATTGCGTGATCGGCGCGCGGGCGCAAGTGGGCGAGGGCACGCGTCTGGCCCCGCAGGTCACGCTCGGCTTTGATTGCTCCATCGGCGCGCGCGGCATCGTCCATAGCGGCGTGGTGATCGGGGCCGACGGTTTCGGCTTTGCACCCAGCCAGGGTGAGTGGGTCAAGATCGAGCAGCTCGGCGCCGTGCGCATCGGCGACGACGTCGAGATCGGCGCCAACACCTGCATCGACCGTGGCGCGCTCGACGATACCGTGATCGGCAACGGCGTGAAGCTCGACAACCTAATCCAGATCGGCCACAACGTGCGCATCGGTGATCACACCATCATCGCCGCCTTCACCGGCATCGCCGGCAGCGCCGTGATCGGCAAGCATTGCCTGATCGGTGGCGCGGCGCGCATCCAGGGCCATATCGAGATCTGCGACGGCGTCACGGTCTCCACCTGCACCTTCATCAGCCGCTCGATCAAGCAGCCCGGCAATTACAGCGGCGCCTATCCCTTCGAGGACAATGCGAGCTGGGAGAAGAACGCAGCCACGCTGCGCCAGCTGTACTCCCTGCGCGAGCGCATCCGCGCGTTGGAAAAGAAACCATGAACATCAACGAGATCCTCAAGAAGCTTCCGCACCGCTATCCCATCCTGTTGGTGGACCGGGTGCTTGAAGTTGATCGGGACGCGAAGCGCATCCGTGCGCTCAAGAACGTGTCGGTCAACGAACCCTTCTTCGTCGGCCACTTCCCGCACCGCCCGGTCATGCCCGGCGTGCTCATCCTCGAAGCCCTGGCCCAGGCCGCCACGCTGCTGGCCTTGGACGTGACCAACTCGGTGCTGGACGAGAACAGCGTGGTCTACTTCGCCGGCATCGACGGCGCCCGCTTCAAGCGCCCCGTCGAGCCGGGCGACCAGCTCATCCTCGACGTGACCCTGGACCGCGCCAAGGCCGGCATCTTCAAGTTCACGGCCAAGGCCTATGTCGGCGAGCAAGTCGCCGCCGAGGCCGAGCTGATGTGCACCATGCGCAAGGTCTGATGTCGATGATCCACAGCACTGCCATCGTTGACCCGAAGGCCGAGCTGGACAGCACGGTCGAAGTCGGCGCCTACACGCTGATCGGCCCGCACGTGAAGATCGCTGCCGGCACCCGCGTCGGCCCGCATTGCGTGATCGAAGGCCACACGACGATTGGCCGCGACAACCGCTTCTACCAGTTCAGCTCCATCGGCGCCGACAACCAGGACATGAAGTACCGTGGCGAGCCGACCGAGCTGGTGATCGGCGACCGCAACACGGTGCGCGAGTTCTGCACGCTCAATGTGGGCACCATCCAGGACAAGGCCGTCACCCGCGTGGGGGACGACAACTGGATCATGGCCTACTGCCACCTCGCGCACGACGTGCTGCTCGGCAACCACTGCGTGCTGGCCAATGGCGCCACGCTGGCTGGCCATGTGGAAGTGGGCGACTGGGTCACCATCGGCGGCCTGACCGGCGTGCTGCAGCGCATGCGCATCGGTGCCCATGCCATGATTGGTTTCCAGGCCCATGTGGCGCAGGACGTGCCGCCCTACATGACCGTGGACGGCAACCCGCTGGCGGCACGCGCAGTCAACCTCGTCGGCCTCAAGCGCCGCGGCTTCAGCGAAGAGCAGATGCGCGTGATCCGGCAGATGCACAAGCTGATCTACCGCTCCAACCTGACGCTGGAACAGAGCGTTAGCGCCATTGGCGAGTTGCGCGGGCAGGGCGCTGACGGCGACGTTCAGGCCATGCTGGATTTCATCGCCGCGTCCACCCGCGGTATCGTCCGCTGATGATGGAAACAGCGCCTCGCTTCGGCATGGTGGCCGGCGAGGCCTCCAGCGACTTGATCGCCAGCCTGATGCTGGCCGGCCTCAAGAAGCGCTGGCCGCGGCTGACGGCAGCCGGCGTCGGCGGCCCCAAGCTGAAGGCTCAAGGCTTCGACGCCTGGTGGCCCAGTAGCAAGCTCTCGATCTTCGGCTACGTGGATGCGCTCCTGAATATCCGCGAGCTGCTGAGCATCCGTCGCCAGCTCGGCGACCGACTGCTCAAGGACCCGCCGAGCGCCTTCATCGGCATCGACGCGCCCGACTTCAATTTCGGGCTCGAAACGCGTCTGCGCCAGGCCGGCATCAAGACCGTTCACTTCGTCTGCCCCTCGATCTGGGCCTGGCGGCCCGAGCGCGTGGAGAAGATCCGCGCCGCGGCCGACCATGTGCTGTGCCTCTTCCCTTTTGAACCTGAGTTGCTGCGCAAGCACGGCATCGCGGCCACCTACGTCGGCCATCCCCTGGCGGACGAGATCCCGCTGCAGTTCTCGCAGACGGCCGCACGCGAGGTGCTGGAAGGCCATGGCCTTCCAGCTGATCGGCCCGAGGCCCTGGTGGCCCTGCTGCCCGGCAGCCGCCGCAGCGAGATCCAGCACATTGCCGAGCCCATGCTCGCAGCCGCCGCCTTGATGCAGCGGGAGCGGCCGGGCCTGCGCTTCGTGCTGCCCGTGGTGCCCGGCCTCATGCACCTGATCGCGCCGCTCGCGGCGCGCCATCCCGGCCTGCGCCTGACCTTGCTGGAAGGCCTCTCGCACAAGGCCTTGGCCGCCTGCGACCTGGCCCTGGTGGCCAGCGGTACGGCCACGCTTGAGGCGGCGCTGTTCAAGCGGCCGATGGTGGTCTGCTACCGCGTGAGCCGGCTCAACGCATGGCGCATGCGCGGCCGCAATCTGCTGCCCTGGGTCAGCCTGCCCAATGTGCTGGCCAACGAGTTCCTGGTGCCCGAGCTGATCCAGGAGCAATGCACGGCCGAGAACCTCGCCCGCGAGGGCCTGGCCTGGCTGGACGACCCGGCTCGCCATGCCCGTGTGCAGGCGCGCTTCGAGCAACAACACCAGATGCTTCGCTGCAATACCGCGCAAGCCGCTGCCGATGCCATCGCGCAAGTCCTCGGTGCCTGAGCAACTCGGGTTGTCCTGGTTTGCCCCCGGCCTGCTCGCCGGCGTGGACGAAGCCGGCCGTGGCCCGCTGGCCGGCCCGGTGGTGGCTGCTGCGGTCATCCTCGACGATGAGCAGCCGATCCGGGGGCTGGCCGATTCCAAGGTGCTGAGCGAGAAGCGCCGCGAGTCTCTTTTCGACGAGATCCGCGCCAAGGCCCTGTGCTGCAGCATTGCCGAGGCCAGCGTGGAAGAGATCGACCAGCTCAACATCCTGCAGGCCACGCTGCTGGCCATGCGTCGCGCAGTGGAAGGCCTGCGCCTGCCGCCGGCCAAGGTGCTGGTGGACGGCAACCGCCTGCCCGTGCTGCGCGTGCCCGCCGAGGCCATCGTCAAGGGCGATGCCAAGGTGCCGGCGATCTCGGCCGCCAGCATCCTGGCCAAGGTCACGCGTGATCGGCAATGCCTGGCCATGCACGAGAGCCATCCGCAATACGGCTTTGCCACGCACAAGGGCTACCCCACGGCCGAGCATCTGGCCGCGCTGCGCGAGCACGGCGCCTGCGCCTGGCATCGCGCCAGCTTCGGGCCCGTCAGGGACTGCCTGCGATGAGCCAGATTCTGCCCGTCACCTCGCGCGATAACCCTGCGCTTCAGCGCATCCGCAAGCTCGGCGAGGGCAGCGCCTACCGCAAGCTCGGCAGCGTCTGGCTGGAGGGCGACCACCTCGCCCGCGCTGCGCTCGCGCGGGGCCGCGCGCCGCTGCTGGCGCTCGCCACCGAGGCGGCCTACTTGCAGCATCGCGGTCTGCTCGATGCCGCACCGCGCGTGCTGCTGATCTCGCCCGAGTTGTTCAAGACCGTCAGCGGCCTGGAGTCACCGGCGCAGATGGGCTTCGAGATCGCCTGCGAGACCGACGCGCGCGTCCTGCCCCAGGCCGACACCGTCGTGCTGGACCGCCTGCAGGATGCCGGCAACGTGGGTACGCTCTTGCGCAGCGCCGCAGCCCTGGGCTTCCGGCAGGTGCTGGCCATCAAGGGCACGGCCGCGCTGTGGAGCCCGAAGGTGCTGCGCGCCGGCATGGGCGCGCACTTCGGCCTGCAACTGATCGAGGGTCTGGCGGTGGAAGACCTGGCAGCGCTCGAAGTGCCGCTGATCGCGACCAGCTCGCATGCGCCAGCGCTGCTTCATGAGACGGCGCTGCCCAGCCCCTGCGCCTGGGTCATGGGCCACGAAGGACAGGGCGTTCAGCCCGGGCTGATGGCACGCTGCGCGCTGACCGTCGGCATTCCTCAGCCGGGGGGTGAGGAATCGCTCAACGTCGGCGTGGCCGCCGCGATCTGCCTCTACGAATCAGCGCGGCAGCGGCTCGTGGGCTGAGCGCAGGTCCGCCGGTTCGGCCGGCACGGCGGTGCCCGGTTCGACGCGGGCCAGCATCGGCAAGCTCAGGGCGAAGCAGCTGCCGCGATCCAGGCGCGAGCGCAAACGGATCTCTGCGTCCAGCAGCCGGGCCAGGCGCTGCACGATGGACAGACCCAGGCCCAGCCCGTTGGCGCGCTGGCTGCGTCCGTTGGCGGCCTGAAAAAACTCTTCGAAGACTCGCTGGCAGTCGGCTGGCGCCAGGCCGAGGCCGCTGTCCCATACTTCGATGGACCAATGCGGCACCGGCTCGCGGCGTGCCCGGCAGGCCAGCAGCACGCCACCCTTGGGCGTGTACTTGATCGCGTTGGACAGCAGGTTGCGCACGATGCGCTCGACCAGGGCCGGGTCGCTGTCCGTCGTCACCGCAGTGCTGGCCGGCAGCCGCAGCGAAAGTCGCAGCCCGCGCGACCGGGCCTCGACGCCGAACTCCTCGGCCAGCCGCCGCAGCAGCGGATCGAGGTCGAAGGGCTGGCGGGCCGGCACCAGCGCGCCGGCGTCGATGCTGGAGACATCGAGCAAGGCCTGGAACATCGTGTCCATCGCGTTCAGTGGCGCCTGCATGTGCTGCACCAGCTCGGCCGGCGAGGGCGGCAGCACATGCGTGCGCAAGGCCGCCAGATAGAGGGCCAGGGCGTGGGCCGGCTGGCGCAGGTCGTGGCTGGCGGCAATGAGGAAGCGCGTCTTGGCCTGGTTGGCCTGCTCGGCGGCATCGCGGGCAATGCGCATCTCCTCGATGGCCTGGCGCAACTGCTCGGTCTGGCGCGCCACGCGCTGCTCCAGTTCCGTGTTGATCACCGTCAGCTCCTGCTCAGCGCGCGCGAAGCGGTCGATCAGCAGCTGTGCGACGAAGAGCGCGAAACCGAGGCCGGCGTAAGGCCCCAGGTAGACCGGGTTGTCGCCCCAGTGTGCCTCGAAGATCATCCAGTCGTGCGCCGCGAAGCCAAAGCCCAGCACGCCGCACAGCAGCAGCAGGAGCTGGTGCCGGCTGGGCCGACGCCAGGCGGCCCAGGCCACGGCCGCCACGCCCAGGCCGACGATGCCGATCAGCAGCAGGCGCCAGAACGAATCGAAGACGTCGTAAAAGCCCAGCAGCCCGGCCCCGTACAGCGCAAGCGGCGTCGCCAGCGCGTAGACCCACAGCAGCCGAGCCAGGCGCGGCCAGTGCCACTGCGAGAAGCGGATGCAGAAGATGATCATCGACACGGCGAACAGTGCGGACAGCGTGGTCCACCACACCGCGCTGTGCACGCCCTCGATCAGCGGCACGGGCAGGACGCCCCAGGCCGTCTGCAAGGCCCAGCACAGCGCGCCCAGGCCGAAATAGCCGAACAAGGCATCCCTGCGGCGCAGCCACAGCAGGCTCATGCTCAGGCCCAGGGTGCCGACCACGGCGGCCGCCAGCAGCGGCCCGACCAGCACGCCCAGCACGTGGCCCTCATGCAGAGCTTTCATCTCCGGCAGCGGGCCCAGGGTGATGGTTGACAGCGTGAAGCTGCGGCGGCCCGAGACACGGACGTGCAGCTCGTTGTCGCTGCCGGGCCGCCATGCCTCGTCAGGAATCGGGATCAACACGATGCGATCAGCGCCGGCCGGCAAGGCGGGCCGCACCGCACGGATGGCGTTGTTGTCCAGCAGCGTGCGGCCATTCAGCTCTACGCGGGCCCAGGCTGCCAGACCCGGGATGTACAGGGCGGCATTGCGCTGCGGCGCGCCAAGCGCCAGACGGTAACTGCAGCTCATCAGGGTGGGTTCGCTGTCAGGCGTGCGAACCACGTGGTCGGGCAGGGGCACGGTCGTTGCCGCGGTGCCGGGATTGCCGGTACAGGCGCTTCGCTCGGCCAGTGCCAGCTCGTGCGTTGCGCTCGGCTGCGCCAGTGCTGCGCAAGCGCCGGTGAGCAGCCCCGCCGCAAGCACGGCGGACCTGCCAAGTCTTGCCAACAATGCCCGGACGGTTTGCATTCGGACGCATCCTACTCGGAGCAAGGGTTTGCCGGCCGGGTCCCGGGTAGCGGGTCCGAAACCTTGGCGCAAGCTCATCCCCTCCAGTCGCGGGTGTCGGGCTGCTTTACGCGCAGTGGCTTGGCGCGCAAGCTTGTCTCCTGGAATCAAGGGCTTGCGGATCGGGTGCGGGACTTGCTTCTACAGATCGAGCAGCAACAGCCGAAGAACAGAACAAGCGGTGCTGCCACGACAGTGCAGAAACGGGGGCTTCCATGAACGTGCGGCTGTTTTCGAACCTGCTTGGGGCGCCGGCCCGGCGCGTGCGTGCCAATCCGCTGCCGCGCAGCTACGCGGAGCGGCCGGCCTGCGGCGACTGGGTAGAGTCGAGCTTCGATCTCACCCGTGGCGTCGAGGTGACCGAGGGGCTCAGCGTGGAGGAATTCGAGCACTGGGGCGGCCACGTCAAGACTATGTCCCAGTTGCGCTCCGCGCGCTGAAGGCGGCCTGCCGCCTCATCGTTATCCCAGGCCTAACGCCGAATTCAAGCGGCGACTGCTATCCTGGCGGCCCGCTGGCGGGAAGTCTCCGCTCATCCAACGCGCAAGAAGTACTTTTTGCACCGGGGCTTCGATGGGTCACGATAAGAAGTATCTGCTTTGCGCCATGGTCTACATCGTCGCTGGCATGGGCCTCGGTGTGTACATGGGGGCTTCGCACGATCACCGGCTCTTCGTCGCCCATGCGCACATCCTGCTCGTGGGCTTCATGGTGTCCTTCGTCTACGGCGCCATCCACAAGCTCTGGCTGAATCAGGTCGGCAAGGGCTTGGCGGCCGCGCAGTTCCTGCTGCACCAGATTGCCGCGCTGGTCATGCTCACGGGCCTGGTCCTGATGTTCGGCGGCTTCGTGCCAGAGGCGACCATCGGCCCGGTGCTGGGCCTGTCGTCCGTGGGTGTCTTCATCGCGGCAGCGATGATGCTCTTCATGGTGTTCAAGTCCGCGAAGAACTAAAGCGTCAGCGCCACGACGCCCGCCGCAATGCAGGCGGCGCCCGCGAGGCGCCAGTGCTTCTCACCTTCCTTGAGCAATCGCCCGCCCAGCAGCGCGGCCACCAGCATCGACACTTCGCGCGCCGGCGCCACGTGCGAAAGCGGCGCCAGGCGCAGGGCATAGAGCACCAGGATGTAGGCCAGCGGGCTCAGGGCCGCCAGCACGAGCACGCCCTTCCACTGCCGCTTGAACGCGGGCACGAAGCCGCCCGGATCGCGCAGCACGGGGATCAGCGCAAAGGGCACGCGTAGCACATTGCCCGCCCAGTCCACCAGCAGCGGCGAGATCAGCAGGACCTTGACCGCATAGCCATCGACCAGGGTGTAGCCCGCAATCAGCGCGCCCGTCAACGCGCCCCATGCAATGCCGCGGCGTCGCCGTGCGCGTGCAAGCGCGTCGTCGGCGTGCATGAGGCCCGGCCCGGCCGCCATCAGCACGACGCCGCTGACGATGGCCGTCAGGCCCAGCGCGCCGGCCAGGGTCAGGCGCTCGCCGAGCACCAGGATCGCGCCCAGCGAGGAGATCGCCGGCCCGCTGCCGCGCGCCACCGGATAGACGATGTTCAGGTCCGAGGCCTGGTAGCCCGCCAGCAGGGTATTGAAATAGAACAGGTGGAGCAGGGCGCTGGCCAGGACGGCCCACCAGGCCGCGGCCGGCCATTGCGCGAACTCCTGCCAGCCGACGATGGCGACGATCGGCGCCCACAGGACCGTCACGCCCAAGGCGCCGGCCAGCACGAAATGCGGCCCGCCGCCCCAGCGCTTGGCGGCGAGATTCCACAGCGCGTGCAGTACCGCGGCGACGAGCACCAGGGCGAGAGCCGTCCCCGACATCAGTACATGAGCCTGTCGGGCCGAATATCGCGCAGGATGGTGGTGGCGATCTCTTCGATGGACTTGTGTGTGGACGAGAGCCAGGCAATGCCTTCGCGCTTCATCATCTTCTCGGCCTCGTTGACCTCGTAGCGGCAGTTCAGCAGTTCCGCGTATTTGCTTCCCGGGCGGCGCTCGTTGCGGATCTGGTGCAGGCGCTCGGGGTCGATGGTCAGGCCGAAGCATTTGCGCTTGTGGGGGATCAGCGGCGTGGGCAGCTTGCCGCGCTCGAAGTCCTCTGGGATCAGCGGGCAGTTGGCGGCCTTGATGCCGTGCTGCATGGCCAGGTAGAGCGAAGTGGGCGTCTTGCCCGAGCGGCTCACGCCGACCAGGATCACGTCGGCGATGTCGAGATTGCGCGAGCTCTGGCCGTCGTCATGCGCCAGCGAGAAGTTGATCGCCTCGATGCGGTCGTGGTACTCCTGGCTCTTGGCGATGTCGGAGAAGCGGCCCACGCGGTGGTTGGAGGTCAGCTGCAGCTCTTCTTCCAAGGGCTCGATGAAGGTGCCAAACATGTCCAGCATGAAGCCCTTGCAGTGCTCGCGCACGACGGCCAACACCTCGCGGTTGACCAGGGTGGCGAAGACGATGGGCCGCTTGCCTTCGCGCTCGCAGGCCTCGTTGATCTCCTTGACCACGGCCTCGGCCTTCTCGGCCGTGTCGATGAAGGGCCGGCGCACATGCAGCGGCTTGATCGGGAACTGGCTGAGGATGGAGTTGCCGAAGGTTTCGGCGGTGATGCCGGTGCCGTCGGAGACGAAATACACGATGCGGTCGGACATGGCAGGGCCTTTGTGCGTTTGCTAAGAGCTTACCCGTAGAATCGCGCCCAACTCATCCAGACGCCCCCAAATGCCGTCCGCTCTCCTCCCACAAGAATCCAGAAATGGAGAGCGTCTTGACGTGCCGCGCGTGCTGGAAACCCCGGTTTCACAACATCACGGAGTTTCCCCATGTCTGCAGCCTATGAGCCGACCGCCCTGGTCGTGCCGTTTGAACATCTGAGAATGAGCGACGTCGAGGTCGTTGGCGGCAAGAACGCCAGCCTCGGCGAGATGATCTCCCAACTGGCCGCCTCCGGCGTGCGTGTGCCCGGCGGCTTTGCCACCACGGCCCACGCTTTCCGCGAGTTCCTCAAGCACGAGGGCCTGGACAAGCGCATCGAGGCGCGCCTGGCCACGCTCAACACCGACGACGTGCGCGCGCTGGCCGAGGCTGGCGCGGAGATCCGTGGCTGGCTGGAGGCGCAGCCCTTCCCGGCCGACCTCGAAGCCCAGATCCGTCACTCCTTCGCTCAGCTGACCGCTGAGAACCCGGGCGTGTCCTTTGCCGTGCGCTCCTCCGCCACGGCTGAAGACCTGCCGGACGCTTCGTTTGCCGGCCAGCAGGAGACCTTCCTCAACGTTGTCGGCATCGAAGACGTGCTGCACAAGATGAAGGAAGTGTTCGCCTCGCTCTACAACGACCGCGCCATCAGCTACCGCGTGCACAAAGGCTTTGCCCATGCCGACGTGGCCCTGAGCGCCGGTGTGCAGCGCATGGTGCGCTCCGACCTCGGCTCGGCCGGCGTGATGTTCACCATCGACACTGAGAGCGGCTTCAAGGACGTGGTCTTCATCACCTCCAGCTACGGCCTGGGCGAGACGGTGGTGCAGGGCGCCGTGAACCCGGACGAGTTCTACGTCCACAAGCCGGCGCTGAAGAACGGCAAGCTGCCCATCATCCGCCGCAACCTCGGCTCCAAGCTGCTGCGCATGGAGTTCGCGTCTGCGGAAGAGAAGGCCGCATCGGGCAAGCTGGTCAAGACCGTGGATACCGTGCCCGAGGCGCGCAACCGCTACTCGCTCAACGACGCCGAGGTCATCGAACTGGCGCGTTATGCCCTGATCATCGAGAAGCACTACGGCCGCCCGATGGACATCGAGTGGGGCCGCGACGGCGTTGATGGCCAGATCTACATCCTGCAGGCGCGGCCCGAGACGGTGAAGAGCCAGGCCGAGGGTCAGGTGGAGATGCGCTACAAGCTCAAGGGCCAGGGCACCGTGCTGGCCGAAGGCCGCGCCATTGGCCAGAAAATCGGTACCGGCCCCGTGCGCCTGGTGGAAAGCATCGCCGAGATGGAGCGCGTGCAGCCGGGCGACGTGCTCGTCACCGACATGACCGACCCGAACTGGGAGCCGGTGATGAAGCGCGCCAGCGCCATCGTCACCAACCGCGGCGGGCGGACCTGCCACGCGGCCATCATTGCGCGCGAACTGGGCATCCCGGCCGTGGTCGGCTGCGGCGACGCGACCGAGGTGCTGAAGGATGGCCAACTCGTGACCGTGGCCTGCTCGGAAGGCGACACCGGCTACATCTACGACGGCCTGCTCGAAACCGAGACCAGCGAGGTGCACCGCGGCGAGCTGCCGTATTCGCCGGTCAAGATCATGATGAACGTGGGCAATCCCCAACTGGCCTTCAACTTCGCGCAGATGCCCTCGGGCGGCGTGGGTCTGGCGCGGCTGGAGTTCATCATCAACAACAACATCGGCGTCCACCCCAAGGCCATCCTCGACTATCCGAACATCGACGCGGACCTGAAGAAGGCGGTCGAGTCGGTGGCGCGCGGCCACGCCTCGCCGCGTGCGTTCTACGTGGACAAGCTGGTCGAGGGCATCGCCACCATCGCAGCGGCCTTTTTCCCGCGGCCGGTGATCGTGCGGCTCTCGGACTTCAAGAGCAACGAGTACCGCAAGCTGATTGGCGGCTCGCGCTACGAGCCCGATGAAGAGAATCCGATGCTGGGCTTCCGCGGCGCCTCGCGCTACATCAGCGGCGAGTTCTCCGATGCCTTCGCGATGGAGTGCGAAGCCCTGAAGCGCGTGCGCAACGAGATGGGGCTGACCAATGTCGAGATCATGGTGCCCTTCGTGCGCACCGTGCGCCAGGCTCAGCGTGTGGTCGAGATGCTGGCCGAGCGCGGCCTGAAGCGCGCGGCCTCGGGCGGGCAGGACGGCCTGCGCATCATCATGATGTGCGAGGTGCCCTCCAACGCCATCCTGGCGGAGTCCTTCCTGGAGCATTTCGACGGCATGTCCATCGGGTCTAACGACCTGACCCAGCTGACCCTGGGCCTGGACCGCGACTCGGGCCTGGAGCAGTTGGCCGGTGACTTCGACGAACGCGATCCGGCCGTCAAGGCCATGATCTCGCGCGCCATCGCCGCCTGCCGCGCCACCGGCAAGTACATCGGCATCTGCGGCCAGGGCCCCAGCGACCACCCGGACTTTGCGGACTGGCTGGCGCAGGAGGGCATCACCTCGATGTCGCTGAACCCGGACTCGGTGGTGGAGACCTGGCAGCGGCTGGCCAAGCGCTGAGGTCGATCCTCAGACCGGCACGGTGCGCGGTGTGAAACGGGGAGGGCGGCGCGCTCGCGTCGCCTGCTCGAAGGCGTAGCCCATCGACAGCAGCTGCCACTCGCTCCACGGCCTGCCCACGAACGACAGGCCCATGGGCAGGCCGCGTACGAAGCCCGCTGGCACCGTGAGGTGCGGATAGCCGGCCACCGCGGCGGGCGTTGAAAAGCTTGCGCCGAAATGGTCGCCGTTCACCGGGTCGATCAGCCAGGCCGGGCCGCCGGTCGGCGCGATGAGGGCATCGAGCTTGTGCGAGTCCAGCGCATGGTCCAGGCCATCCTGGCGAGCGCCCTTGGCGCATTGGGTCAGCGCATCGCGGTAGGCCGCTTCGTCGAGGCCGCCGAGCTTGTCGGCGCGCTCGAACATCTCCTGGCCGAACCAGGGCATCTCGCGCGCTCGCTCGCGCCGGTTGAAGGCGATCATGTCGGCCAGCGAGTGCAATCCGCTTTCGGGGGCGAACTCCCTCAGCCAGCGTGCGAGGTCGGCCTTCAGTTCGTACAGCAGCACGCTGCCCTCGGCGTCGCCGTAGGCCGGTTGCGCCAGCTCGATGTTGTCGATGATCTCGGCGCCCAGCGCACGCAGTTTCGCGATGGCCTGTTCGATCACCGCGTCGGCTTCGTCAAAGCCGGTGAAGTAGTTGCGCGCCACGCCCAGCCGCGCACCCTTGAGCGCATCGGGCAAGGGCGTCCAGGCGCCGAGCTCAGGCGCAGCCTGGCTGGGCGGATCGGCCGGGTCGGCACCAGCCATGGCGCCGAAGAGCAGCGCTGCATCGGCCACGCTGCGCGTCATCGGGCCGGCGGTGTCCTGTGTGTGCGAGATCGGGATGATGCCGTCGCGGCTGATGCGCCCGACCGTGGGCTTGAGCCCGACGAGGCCGCAGATCGAGGCGGGCGAGACGATGGAGCCGTCGGTCTCGGTGCCCACGGCCAGGGTGGCGAGGCTGGCGGCGACCGCTGCGGCGCTGCCCGAGCTGGAGCCGCTGGTACTGCGGTCCAGCGCGTAGGGGTTGCGCGTCAGGCCGCCACGCGCGCTCCAGCCGCTGGTGGAGCGCGTGGAGCGGATGTTGGCCCACTCGCTGAGGTTGGTCTTGCCCAGAACGACGGCGCCGGCCTTGCGCAGGCGCTGCACCAACTGCGCGTCGCGCGGCGCGCGCAGCGTGGCCAGGGCGAGCGAGCCGGCCGTGGTGTGCATGCGGTCACCGGTGGCGATGTTGTCCTTCAGCAGCACGGGGATGCCGTGCAGCGGGCCGCGCAACTGGCCCGCGCGGCGCTCGGCGTCCAAGGTGCGGGCGATGCTGCGCGCCTCGGGGTTCAGCTCGATGATGCTGTTGAGCCTGGGGCCGCGCCGGTCGATGTCTGCGATGCGCGCCAGGTAGGCCTGCACCAGGTGTTCGCTGCTGAGCCGTCCGGCCGCCGTGGCCGCCGAGAGCGTGGCAACGTCGGCCTCTTCGACCGTGAAAGCCCGTGGCCCGGCGAGAAGATCCAAGGGCGCCAGCGAGGCGGCGGACGAGACCAGCAGGGTGCGGCGACGCATAGAAGATATCCAAGCAAAATGCCAAGATGGGCGCAACGATCTTGACAGCAAACCCCTATCGACAGCTTCGGGGTATGCCCCGGATGATGGGCGCGTGAACGACCCCAAGCCGCAGGGCTTTCTGCCCCGCCTGCATCGCATCTACGCCTGGTACACGCTGGGCTTCGTGTTCTTCGTGCTGGCCCTGGGCGCGCTGGAGCGCCTGGGCCTGTCCAAGAGCGCGATCGGCTTCGCCTTCCTGGCCGGCACGGTCGGCGTCTACGCCGTGATCGGCGTGCTCGCCCGCACGACGGACTCGGACGAATACTTCGTCGCCGGCCGCCGCGTGCCGGCCTTCTACAACGGCGTGGCGGCCGGGGCCGACTGGATGAGCGCGGCTTCCTTCATCGGCCTGGCCGGCACGCTCTACCTCAGCGGCTTCGGCGGCCTGGCCTATGTGCTCGGTTGGACCGGCGGCTTCTGCCTCGTGGCCCTGTGCCTGGCGCCGTATCTGCGCCGTTTTGGCGGCTACACGCTGCCCGACTTCTTGGCCGCACGCTACGGCTCCACGGCCGTGCGGCTGATGGCGGCTTTCTGCACCGTGCTTGTCTCCTTCGTCTACCTGGTGGCGCAGATCTACGGCGTCGGCCTGATCATCACGCGGCTCACCGGCATGAACTTCGAGATCGGCGTGTTCGTGGGCCTGGGCGGTGTGCTGGTCTGCTCCTTCCTGGGCGGCATGCGCGCAGTCACCTGGACGCAGGTGGCGCAGTACGTGATCCTGATCGCCGCTTACGTGGTGCCGGTCGTGTGGCTCGGCATGCAACAGACCGGCGTGCCGCTGCCGCAGGCTGTCTATGGCCAGCAGATGCAGGCGCTGGCGGAGCGCGAGGCGGCACTGGAGAAGGACCCCGGCGAACTGTCGGTGCGCGCCGTTTATTCGCAGCGTGCGGAAGTCCTGCGGGCCAAATTGCGCGATGTGCCCGCATCGCTGGCGCAGGACCGCGCCGAGGCCGCCAAGGACGTGGCGCGGCTCAAGGCTGAGGACGCACCGCTCTCAGAAGTCCAGGCCGCCGAGAAGCGCCAGGCCGCCTTGCCGCGCACCGTGGCCGAGGCGACCGAGCGCTGGCAGCGCGCCGTGACGCAGAACGAGGCCGGCACCTTGCCGCTGGCCGGCATGGCGCCGCACGCGCAGGCCTTTGCGGGCGAACCGGACGGCTCGCCCGAGGAGGTGCAGGCCTTCGACGAATCTCGCCGCAACTTCATCGCCCTCGTGTTCTGCCTGATGCTGGGCACGGCCGGGCTGCCGCACATCCTCACGCGCTACTACACGACGCCGTCAGCCGCCGAATCGCGCCGCTCGGTCGTGTGGTCCCTGTTCTTCATTTGCCTGCTTTACCTGACGGCGCCGGCCCTGGCGGTGATGGTCAAGACCGAGATCTTCAACCACCTGGTGGGCACGCCCTTCAAGGATCTGCCGGCATGGATCGGGCAGTGGTCACGCGTGGACCCAGGCCTGCTGTCGGTCTCCGACGTGAACGGCGACGGCATCCTGCAACTGGGCGAGCTCAAGCTGAGCGGCGACCTGGTCATGCTGGTGACGCCCGAGCTGGCGGGCCTGCCTTACGTGATCTCGGGCATGGTGGCAGCGGGCGGGCTGGCAGCGGCGCTTTCCACGGCGGACGGCTTGCTGCTGACGATTTCGACGGCGCTCTCGCACGATGTGTACTTCCGCGCTGTGGCGCCCAACGCGCCCCGGGCACGGCGGGTGACGCTGTCCAAGGCACTGCTGCTGGCCACTGCGCTGGCGGCGGCGGGGGTGGCCACGCAGAAGCCGGCGGAGATTCTCTTCCTGGTGGCCGCGGCCTTTTCCTTTGCCGGCGCGGTGTTCTTTCCGGCACTGCTGCTGGGCATCTTCTGGCGCCGCGCCAATGCGGCCGGAGCGCTGGTGGGCATGTTCAGTGGCCTGGCCGTCACCGGCTACTACATGGCCAGTGCCCAGCCATGGCTGCATGAACTTCTGGGCCTGAAGAGCCCGCCCGCGCTGTGGTGGGGCATCCAGCCGCTTTCTGCAGGCCTGTTTGGCGTGCCCGTGGCCTTTGCCGCGATCTGGATCGTCAGCCTGTTGACTGCGCCGCCCGGTGCCGAGCAGATGCGCATGCTGGAAAAGCTCCGCCGGCCGTAGTTTGGTCGTCTTGGGGTTTCCTGCTAGAATCCTCGGTTCCCCCTTGCTGCACCCATGAATTGACGCTTTGGTGCAGCTTCCACGAGTCTTCCCGTCCTGGGTCGGCCCGGAATCCACAAGGAGTATCTATGCGTCACTATGAAATCGTTCTGCTGATCCATCCGGATCAAAGCGAACAAGTTCCGGCCATGCTGGAGCGCTACAAGGGTCTGATCACCACCGGTGGTGGTGTCGTGCACCGCGTCGAAGACTGGGGCCGCCGTCAACTGGCGTACCTGATCCAGAAGCTGGCCAAGGCCCATTACCTGTGCCTGAACATCGAATGCAGCAAGGAAGTCCTGGCTGAACTCGAAACGGGCTTCCGCTTCAACGACGCCGTCCTGCGCCACCTGACCGTGGTTCAAGACAAGGCTGCCACCACCCCTTCCGTGATGATGAAGGCCGTGGAGCGCGAGGAAGCCCGCAAGGCTCCCCAGCAAGAAGCCGCCTGAGCACACCCCCAGGCAAGAGCGTTTGACATTGAGCGGTTCTGACACCTCGGCGTGAATCAACTGATTCTTCGCGCCCAAGTGCTGGAACTGGGATTGATCCGATACACACCGGCTGGCCTGATGGCCCTGGACCTCGGCTTGAAGCATGAGGGACAGTCCGAAGAGGCCGGCAAACCGCGACAGGTCTCCATGGAGATCAAGGCGCTGGGTATCGGAGAGATCTGCAAGAGACTGCAGGCGTTGGGAGTTGGCAATGAGGCCCTGTTCAAGGGTTTCCTGAGTCACCAGCGCAACGGACGAGGAATGATCTTCCACGTCACGGCAGTCGAAAGCCTCGATGCAACAAACACCTGATGTTCGATCCGGATTGATCAATATTTAACGAGGTTCACTATGCCCCCGCCACGTGGTAAAGGCCGCTTCTCCAAAGACAAGAAGCCCAAGCGCAACCAGCAATCGCTGCTGTTCCGCCGCAAGCGTTTCTGCCGCTTCACCGTTACCGGTGTTGAGCAGATCGACTACAAGGACATCGACACCCTGCGCGATTTCGTCGGTGAAAACGGCAAGATCACGCCCGCTCGCCTGACCGGCACGCGCGCCTTCTTCCAGCGCCAGCTGACCGTCGCCATCAAGCGTGCCCGCTTTCTGGCCATGCTGCCGTACAGCGACCAGCATCGCGTCTAAGGAGTCCAGTCATGCAAATCATCCTGCTTGAAAAAGTTGCAAACCTGGGCAACCTGGGCGATGTGGTCAAGGTCAAGGACGGCTTCGCCCGTAACTTCCTGATCCCGACCCGCCAGGCCCGCCGCGCTACCGCTGCCGCCATCAAGGAATTCGAAGCCAAGCGCGCCGAACTTGAAAAGGCTGCTGCCGAGAAGCTGGCTGCCGCACAGAAGCTGGGCGAAGGCCTGGCCGGAAAGACCGTCACCATCGCCCAGAAGGCCGGTGTGGACGGCCGCCTGTTCGGTTCCGTCACCAACGCCGACATCGCTGAAGCCATCAGCAAGACCGGCGTGGCGATCGCCAAGTCGCAGGTCCGCCTGCCGAACGGCCCCCTGAAGGCCGTGGGCGAGTTCCAGGTCAGCGTTGCACCGCACACCGACGTCGTCGTCGAAGTGACCGTGCAAGTGGTTGCCGAAGCCGAGTAAGACGCAAGTCTTCTTCTTCGCAAAAAGCCGATGGCGATGCCATCGGCTTTTTTCATTTCTGCGCGCCGTGGATATACACAGTTATCCCGGACATTTCCACTGACTTGTGCACAGGCCTTCCGGCCGCCCACCCGTATAGTTTGAGCATGCCTCCCATCTCCGTTTCCTCCGCCCCGCATGACGACGAAGTGGCGCGCCTGCGCGTGCCCCCGCACTCGGTGGAAGCCGAGCAGAGCGTGCTCGGCGGCCTTCTGATCGACAACTCCGCCTGGGACCGCGCCGGCGATCTGCTGAGCGAGACCGACTTCTACCGCTACGAGCACAAGCTCATCTTCGCGGCCGTGGGCAAGCTCGTGAACGGCAGCAAGCCGGCCGACGTGGTGACGGTGTTCGAGGAACTCACCTCGCTGGGCAAGGCCGAAGACTGCGGTGGTCTGGCCTACCTGAACGCGCTGGCGCAGAGCGTGCCCAGTGCCGCCAATCTGCGCCGTTATGCCGAGATCGTGCGCGAGCGCGCTATCCTGCGCAAGCTCGTCACGGCCAGCGACGAAATCGCCACCGCAGCGCTGCAACCGCAGGGCCGGGCGGTCTCGCAGATCCTCGACGAAGCCGAAGGCAAGATCTTCCGCATCGGTGAAGAGGGCTCGCGCAGCAACCAGGGTTTCCACAGCATGGACAACCTCGTGGTCCAGCTGATCGACCGCGTCAACGAGTTGGCCGAGAACGGCGCCGAAGACGTGACCGGCGTGCGCACCGGCTTCTACGACCTCGACCGCATGACTGCCGGTTTCCAGCCCGGCGACCTGATCGTGCTGGCCGCTCGTCCCTCGATGGGCAAGACCGCTTTCGCCGTCAACATCGCCGAGAACGTCGCTATCAGCGAAGGCCTGCCCGTCGTCATCTACTCGATGGAAATGGGCGCGGCTCAGCTCGCGCTGCGGATGGTCGGCTCCATCGGCCGCATCGACCAGAGCCACCTGCGCACCGGCCGCCTGGCCGATGATGAATGGGGGCGTTTGTCCGAGGCCGTGGACAAGCTCGGCAAGTCCAGCATCTTCATCGACGAGAGCCCGGGCCTCTCGCCCAGCGAGGTGCGCGCCCGCGCACGCCGCCAGGCCCGCATCTGCGGCAAGCTCGGTCTCATCGTCATCGACTACCTGCAGCTGATGAGCGGCAACGGTGGCAACGAGGAAAACCGCGCCACCGTGCTCGGCGAAATCTCGCGCGGCTTGAAGGCCCTGGCCAAGGAGCTGCAATGCCCGGTGATCGCGCTCTCGCAGCTGAACCGTTCGGTGGAAACGCGGCCCGACAAGCGGCCCATGATGTCCGACCTGCGCGAATCCGGCGCCATCGAGCAGGACGCGGACATCATCATGTTCATCTATCGCGACGAGTACTACACCAAGGACGAGTGCAAGGAGCCGGGCGTGGCCGAGATCATCATTGCCAAGCAGCGTAACGGCCCGGTCGGCACGGTGAAGCTGCACTTCCAGCGCATGCACACCAAGTTCGAGAACCTCGCGCCGGGCTATTCCAGCGGTGGGGGCGAGTACTGATCGATTGACGCTCCAACAAGCTCCAGGAGGATCGCAAGATGGCGGAGGAAAGCAGCACCCCGGAGCTGATCCTGCACGGAGGCCTGTTCACCACGCTGGACCGCGCCCATCCAACGGCCAGCGCAGTGGCCATCCAGAACGGACGCTTCCTGCGCGTGGGCGGCGATCACGAGGTGATGGCCCTGGCCGGGCCGGGCACGCAGATGATCGACCTGCGTGGCCGGCGCGTGCTGCCCGGCCTGATCGACAACCACCTGCACATTATCCGCGGCGGGCTCAACTTCAACCTGGAGCTGCGCTGGGACGGCGTCAAAAGCCTGGCCGATGCGATGGCCATGCTCAAGCACCAGGTGGACGTGACGCCGGCGCCCCAATGGGTGCGCGTGGTCGGCGGCTTCACCGAGCACCAGTTCGTCGAGAAGCGCCTGCCCACCATTGAAGAGCTGAACGCCGTGGCGCCCGACACGCCGGTATTCCTCCTGCACCTCTACGACCGCGCTCTGCTCAATGCTGCGGCCCTGCGCGCCGTGGGCTACACGCGCGACACGCCCGCGCCGCCGGGCGGCGAGATCGTGCGGAACAGTGCAGGCAACCCAACCGGCCTGTTGCTGGCCAAACCCAATGCCTCGATCCTCTACGCCACGCTGGCCAAGGGCCCCAAGTTGCCCTACGAGTACCAGCTCAACTCCACCCGCCACTTCATGCGCGAGCTCAACAGGCTGGGTGTGACGGGCGCCATCGACGCGGGCGGCGGCTTCCAGAACTATCCCGACGATTACCGCGTCATCCAGGACTTGGCCGATGCCGATCAGCTGACGATCCGCCTGGCCTACAACCTGTTCACGCAAAAGCCCAAGCAGGAGAAGGCCGACTTCCTCAACTGGACCTCGACCTCCACGTACAAGCAGGGCACGGACTACTTCCGCCACAACGGCGCGGGCGAGATGCTGGTCTTCTCGGCCGCCGATTTCGAGGACTTCCGCCAGCCGCGGCCCGACATGCCGGCCGAGATGGAAGGCGACCTCGACGAGGTCGTGCGCCTGCTGGCGCAGAACCGCTGGCCCTGGCGCATGCATGCCACCTACGACGAGACGATCAGCCGCGCGCTCGACGTGTTCGAGCGCGTCAACCGGGACATTCCGCTGGCCGGCCTGAACTGGTTCTTCGACCACTGCGAGACCATCTCTGAACAGTCCATCGACCGCATCGCGGCCCTCGGTGGCGGCATCGCCGTGCAGCACCGCATGGCCTACCAGGGTGAGTATTTCGTCGAGCGCTACGGCCACGGCGCCGCCGAGGCCACGCCGCCGGTCAAACGCATGCTGGAGGAGGGCGTCAAGGTCTCCGCCGGCACCGATGCCACGCGCGTGGCCTCCTACAACCCCTGGGTTTCGCTGGCGTGGCTGATCACCGGCAAGACCGTCGGCGGCATGCAGCTCTACCCGCAACGCAACTGCCTGGACCGCGAAACCGCGCTGCGCATGTGGACCGAGAACGTCACCTGGTTCTCCAACGAGGAAGGCAAGAAGGGCCGCATCGAGGTCGGCCAGTTTGCCGACCTGGTCGTACCCGACCGCGACTTCTTTGCCTGCGCCGAGAGCGAGATCGCCGACACGACGGCGCTGCTGACCCTCGTCGGCGGCAAGGTGGTCTACGCCGCTGGCGATTTCGCCGCGCATGACCACAGCGCGCCCCCGCCGGCCATGCCTGATTGGTCCCCGGTGCGGCGCTTTGGCGGCTACGGCAACTGGGGCGAGCAGGGTGCGCCGATGCAGGCCGTTATGCGGCAAGCCGCCTGCGCCTGTTCCAGAGGCTGCTCGGTTCACGGCCATCAACATGCCACGGCCTGGAGCGCCAAGCTGCCGATTGCCGATCTCAAGGGATTCTGGGGCGCGCTGGGCTGCGCCTGCTGGGCCGTGTGATGGCGGAAATGGCTCGCAATCGTGCCTGGGGCCCGATCCTGGCTTTCGTGGCAGGCTATGTGGACACGCTCGGCTTTGTCGCACTGTTCGGCCTGTTCACAGCGCATGTCACGGGCAACTTCGTGCTGATCGGCAAGGAGCTGTCGGGCCATGGCCACGGCGTGCTGCTCAAGCTGCTGGCCTTCCCGGCCTTCATCCTCGCGGTGGTGCTCGCACGGCTGCTATCGCGCGCGCTGGCGCGGCGCCAGCGCTCGGCGGTCAAGCCTTTGCTGCTGCTGCAGGCCGCATTGCTGCTCGCCTTCATGACGCTGGGGCTGCTGGCCTCGCCCATCACTTCTCCCGATGGCGGCCTGGTGCTCGCCACCGGCATGCTCGGCGCCGTAGCCATGGGCGTGCAGAACGCGCAAAGCCGGCTTGAGCTCGGCGTGCTGGTGCCCAGCACCGTCATGACGGGCAATGTGACGCAAGTGGTGATCGACCTGGTGGATCTGTTCGACGCTTCCGCGGACCGATCAGCCAGCAAGGCCCGGCTGCACAAGATGCTGCCCGCCATCGCGGGCTTCGGCATCGGCGCCGTCTGCGGGGCCATGGCTTTGAAGTGGTTCGGCTTTGCCGCGCTGGTGCTGCCCGTGGCCTTGCTCTTGGGGCTGGCGACTCGGGAAGTGCCGAAGGCCTGAGCAGGCCTCGCTGGCCGGCTCAATCGCCTTTGAGGTAGGGTTCCAGCCAGCGCATCTGCGGCTTGTCGCGGCCATCGCCATCGGGTTCGAGCGAGAGGAAATAGTCGCCCCAGGCCGGTCCGCCGGCCCACCACAGCCATCCGGCCCAGACGTCGGCGTTGGCCTGCATGTAGTCGAAGGCGCCGCGCAGGGCCGCAGCGCAGACGGGGTTGTCGCCGCCGCCGATTTCGCCCAGCAGGGCACGGCGCCGATGGCTGCGCGCCCATGCCGTGAACGCTTTCAAGCGCTCCGCGCCGATGCTGGCGCTGACGCAATCGCCATGCGTGCCCGAGCCGTCCTGATCGAGGTATTGATGGACCTCGATCAGCATGCGGTCCAACGGGTCGTGCACGCGGCCCATCACCTCGGCGTTGGCCGTGCCGTACCAGTTCTGATGCCAGCTCCAGGCGCCCGTGTAGGCATTGCCAGGCAGGGTGACGATGTTGCGCGCGCCGGTGGCGCGGATCGCGTCCACGGCTGCCTGCGCGGCATCGGCCCAGGTTTCGGTGGGCAGGTCGCGCGGCTCGTTGACGAGGCCGAACTGCACGCGCGGGTTGTCCTTGAACTGCAGGGCCAGGCGGCGCCAGAGATCGGCGAAGGCGCCTTGCGGCACTTCGGGCGAGCCCACCGGCCGCCCCCGGTAAGCCGCGTAGTTGTGCGGGTCCAGCAGCACCGTCAGGCCGCGCGCGGTGCTGCCTTCGACGAAGCCACGCAGCCACGCCAGTTCGGCGGCATCGAACTCGCCATTCAGGCTCGGTTGCAGCCGCTCCCAGAGGAAGGCGATGCGCACGAGGTTCATGCCCTTGCCCCGGTAGTAGGCCGTGCTGGCGATGCCGGGCCGGTGATAGTCCTTGCCCTCCACGCCAGGCAGGCTCTTCTCGCCCCATTCGGCGCCGGAGAGGCTGATACCGCGCCATTCGAGCGGTGCGGCGTGAGCCGTTGTGGTGGCGAGCAGGAGGGCGGCGAGGTTGAGCAATTTCATGCGCGTTCCTTGGCGGGCGGCTGCACGCCCAGTGCGGCCAGCACGTCCTGGCAGGCGCCCATGGTGTGGTAATCGGTCTTGCCGGCCGGGCTTTTCTCGTCGCTGATCTTGCGGTTGTCGGGCGTGAGGATGCGGTACCACGCGCCATGCTCGTGGTCGACGAAATGGGCCCAGGCATAACGCCAGATTCGCTCGTACCACTGCCAGCAGTCTTCGTCGCCGGATCGCACTGCCAGCCAGGCCGCGGCAGCCAGACTCTCGGCCTGCACCCAGAAATACTTGTCGCCGTCGCAGACTTCGCCTTGCGGATCGAAGCCATAGACGAGGCCGCCATGCCGGGCATCCCAGCCGCGCGCCATGGCGGTATCGAACAGATGCTTGGCGGTGCCGAGGAGCCAGGCCGGCGCATGCTCGCCGAGGCGCCGCTCCAGCATGAGCAGCAGCTTGGCCCATTCCGTGAGGTGGCCGGTCTGGAAGCCCCAGGGGCGGAAGATGTTGGTCTTGTCGTGGCGGTTGTAGTCCCAGTCGGGCGTCCAGTCGGCCTTGTAGTGCTCCCAGATCAGGCCCTCAGCCCGCGCGGCCAGGCGCCGCGTGACGGACTCGGCCAGTTGCAGCGCACGCGCCAGGTAGCGCGCCTCGCCGGTGCTCGCATGGGAGGCGAGCATGGCTTCGCAGGCATGCATATTGGCGTTCTGGCCGCGGTAGGGCGTGAGGCGCCAGTCGGCATCGGCCTCGTCGGCATAGAGGCCATGCTGGGGCTGCCAGAAGCGCTGCTCCATCAGCTCAAAGGTCTCGGCAATGCCCGCATGCGCGCCGGGCACGCCTGCCTCGGCCGCATGGGCATGCGCGAGCAGCACGAAGGCCAGGCCGTAGCAATGCTGGGCGGTGTCGAGCACCTCGGCGCGGCCCTCGGGCCAATCGAGCAGCCAGGCGTAGCCGCCGTTGTCCTGGGCATGCACCTCGCGCACGAACTTCAGCGCATGGGCCACGTCAGCCACCGGTCCGCCGAACCAGCGCCAGGCCAGCGCATGGTTGAAGACGAAGCGCGTGCTGCTGACGAGATGGCGGGTGCGGCGGTCGTACACCGTGCCGTCGTCCTTGTAGAAATGAAAGCAGCCGCCGCTGGCGTCCGTCGCGCGCGGTGCATAGAAGGCCAGGGTGTGGCGCATGTGGGCCAGCAGGGCCGCGGGCTGGCGCATGTCGGGTGTGTCGGCGATGTGGGGACGGGACATCACTTCAAGACCTTTTCATCCAGGAAGGCGACCAACTCGTCGGCCATCAGCGTGTGCACGTCGATGCGCGGATGGGCCTGGGAAAAAGCCTGGAAGGTGTAGGACCAGACCCGCGCGTCGCCTTCGGCCTGCAACTGTCGCACGGCGGCTTGCACGGCTCGCGCAAGCGCGGGCTCATCCTTCCAGGCCGTCATGCCGCCCAGCAGCAGCACGATCTTGGCTTGCGGATAACGCTGGCGCAACTGGCGCACGAAGGCCAGATAGCGCGGCGCAAAGTCGGCCGCGATGTGCTGACCCTTGGAGGCCGGGAAGCCATGGTCATTCTGGCCCAGGTTGAGCAGCACCACGTCGGGCGCACGCTGGCCTGGCAGGTTGGGCGGCGCCCTGGCTGCATCGAGCCGCGGCGCGTAGCGGTCCCAGACCTGCGGCATCAGCAGTGTGTCCCAGGTGGCGGTGATGCCGATGCCGCTGATGGCGATGCCCACGTAATCGGCGCCGAGCCTGGCGGCGGTCAGTGCGCCGTAGGCCCGCGTGCCGTCGTGCGTGGAGAGGTCTGCGTACTGGTCGGGGCCCATGTCGCCGTCGCAGGCGCCGGCGGTGATCGAGTCGCCGTAGAACTCGAGCCGCAAAGGTCGCGGCGGCGGAGGCGGCAGCAGGTGGCCGTCGGCGCCCAGCAGCAGGCCGAGCATGAGGCTTTCCGCCTGCGAGGCCTCGGTGCGCTTGAGGAGACGCAGCTCATGCTCGCCTGGCGGCAGCGCCTCGCGCAGGCGCCAATCCATTGGAGCGGTGCCCGTCAGGTCCAGCACATGACGCCGGCCGTCGATCTCGACCGTGAAGTGATTGATCCCGCCACGCGTCGGCGCCAGACGCAGGCCCAGCTGCGTGCCGGTGAAGCGGGCGCGCAGCTCGGTGCCGCTCCAGCTCAGCACATGCGCGCCACTTTCGGTAGTCTGGGTGCGTCCAATCCAGCGCAGGCGCGGATCGTTCGCCGCGATGAGGTCGTTCACCTCCGCGGCAACGGGCGTGGGAACGAAGTCGCTGACTCTCAAGTCAGGTGGATAGAGTCCAGCGCCCATCACCGCTAGCAGGCTGGCCTGGCGGCCACTGCCGGCCCAGACATCGCGCTTCATGCGCACATGGAGCAGGTGCGCTCCCGGTTCCAGCCCGCGGCCGACCACGGTGTAGTGCCAGCCCAGATAGCCCTTGCGTTCGGCCACCTGGCCCTGCAGCGTGACTGGCGCGCCGTCGTCCACCCAGGCTTCCAGGTTGCGGTACTGGTCGCTCTCGGCATGGAAGACAGCGACTTCGCTGCCCCAGACGAGGAAGCTGGTCTGGGCGTCGTCTGCGCTGCTGCGCCAGCCGGGCTGCTGGCCGCCGGGCAGCGCGGCCCACTCGGCATGGACGGCGCCGCCGCGCTCGAAGCCGCGGTTGCGCCAGGGCCTCAGGCCATCGCTAATGAACAGCTGGGTGAACTCATGGGCGCGGCCATGCTGCGGCGCTGGAAGATCGCCGGGGCGCTCGCGAGCGGGTCCTTCCGCCACTTCCTGCAGCGTTTCGATCAGCGCCTGCGCAATGCGCTGATGCCCCTTCTGGTTGGGGTGTACCGGCTCGTCGTACACGGCTGCCCAGCGGTCCTTGCCCGCCTCGACGCGGGCCTGCATCCAGCGGCCGAAATCCAGCGCAGTGACGCCGTAGTGCGCGGCCAGGGCGAGTTGCAGATCGGTCGCCTCGCGCATCTGGTTGCCCGATTGCGTCAAGCCCAGCACCAGCACGGCCGGCGCCTGTGGCGCGCCGAGCACGCGGCGCAGCAAGGCCTCGAAACTGCTTGCACGCACGGTCGGATCGAGCCATGCGTCGTTGACGCCGAATTCCAGCACCACCAGGTCCGGCTTGGCGTCCAGCACGTGCGCTTGCAGCCGCTGGACTGCGACGGCCGAATCAGTGCCACTGACGCCGGCGTTGATGAAGCGCACCGAGCCGCGCAGGTCAAGCCAGCGCTTCAACTGGCCGGCCCAGCCGTTCTCTTGCGGGGGCTGGGCCGCGTAGCCGGTGGTGATGGAGCCACCCAGCACTGCAACTGTCACCGGTTGCCCGGCGTCCAGCCGCCGGAGCACGTTTTGTAGCCGGGCGTCCACAGCCGCGCCGGTCGCTGAGGCGGCTTCGGCAGCAGGGCAGAGGGCCATGCCGCCGATGACAGCGAAGGCCAGGCCAAGGTTTTTCAAGCTGACGGAAAGCACACGCAAGGGGTTCACAGGGGTGACGGCGGAAATTAACTGTGTTAGTTTAGTAAACATACCCATGCATTGTCATGAAAACTCTCTTTGTATGGGACTGTTATGCGCTGATTCTCGGCGTTATTCCCGAGTGTTTGCGCTCCCATTCGTCAACAGAATGATCTGAAATCTCCTGTTTAGCTGTACGTTTAAACACCCGTGAACACCGAAGTCTTGACCGAACTGCATGAGGGCTGGCAATTGGCCGAGATGGCCGAGGTGGCCGATGTGCCCCAAGGCGCGCCTGCGCCGCAGCTTCCCGAATTGGCCTGGCTCTCCGCTCGGGTGCCCGGAAGCGCCCATTCGGCCCTGCTCGCAGCCGGGCGCATTCCCGACCCTTTCTTCGGCATGAACGAAGCCGAGGTGCGCTGGGTGGGCGAGCGCGGCTGGCTGTGGCGGCTCGCCTTTGACGTAGAACAGCTGGCGGCGCACGAGGAACTGGTGTTCGAAGGCCTGGACACCTACGCCGATGCCTGGCTCAACGGCGCGCATCTGTTCAGCTCGAGCAATATGTTCGCGCCGCGCCGTCAGTCCGCGCGCTCCTTGCTGCGGCTGGGCCGCAACGAGCTGCTGCTGCGCTTTGCGCCGCCGCTGGCGCGGGCTCGCGAGCAGGAGGCCCTGCACGGGCGCGGTGCCTTGTGGAACGGCGACAGCGCGCGGCTGCACGCGCGCAAGGCGCAGTACCACTTCGGCTGGGACTGGGGCCCCGAGCTGCTGGTCAGCGGCCCCTGGCGGCCGGTGCTCCGCCACAGCTGGGCCGTCAGAATTGCCGAGCTGCAATGCGTGAGCGAGGTCGAGGTGGCCAGCCGCCGCGCGCGGCTGCGCCTCGGCGTGCAGTTGCTGGGCGAGTTGTCCGAGCTGCCGGCCGATGCGCGTCTGCGCTTCGAGCTCCGAGGCCCGGACGGTCGCGTCGTGGTCTCGCATGAAGGCGTGCTGACCGACGTATCGCCCGCGCTGGAGCTGGAGGATGCGCAGCTGTGGTGGCCGCGCGGCCTCGGTGCGCAGCCGCTCTACACGCTGTGCACGAGCGTTCTGTCCGAGGGCCGGACGCTGTGCGAACGTCAGCTGCGCATCGGCCTACGCAGCCTGCGGTTGGTGCAGGCGCCGGTGCTGGGTGAGTCCGGCAGCAGCTTTAATTTCGAGGTCAACGGACAGGAATTCTTTGCCGGCGGCGCCAACTGGATTCCCGACGACAGCCTGCTGGAGCGCATCGCGCCGCAGCGCTACCGCGAGCGCGTGGCGCAGGCGGCGGCGGCCAACATGAACATGCTGCGCGTGTGGGGCGGCGGCGTCTACGAGCACGAGGCTTTCTACGACGCCTGCGACGAGATGGGGCTGCTGGTCTGGCAGGACTTCATGTTCGCCTGCGGCCAGTACCCGGCCCATGCCGAGTTCCTGCACAGCGTGCGCGAGGAGGCGGTGGCGGCGGTGAAGCGCCTGCGTCATCACGCCTGCCTGGCGCTCTGGTGCGGCAACAACGAGGACTACGCGCTGGCCGAATCCATCGGCGCCTACGGGCCTGGCGTGGCGCGCGAGCGCCTGGCGGCCTTGGCGATCTACGAGCAGCTGTTGCCCGAGGTTTGCGCGGCCTGCGATCCGGGCACACCTTATTGGCCGGGCAGCCCGTATTCGCCGAGCGAGGAGATGGGAAAAAAGGGCAGCACGCCGTCGTCCGACAAGACGGTCGGCGATCGCCACAGTTGGGAGGTCTGGCACCAGCAGATGCTGCCCTACCAGCAGTACGCGCAGGTGCAGGGCCGCTTCGTCAGCGAGTTCGGCATGCAGTCGCACGCCTCGCTGGCGCTGCTGGAATCGGTGCTGCCGCCCGAGGAGCGCTTCCCGGAGAGCCGCACGGTGATGTGGCACAACAAGGCCGGTTCCGGCACGCCCGATGGCCATCGCCGGCTGGCGGTCTATATGGCCGACAACCTGCGCGTGGGGCCGACGCTGGCCGAGCATGTCTATGCCACGCAGTTCGTGCAGGCCGAGGCGATGCGCGTGGCCTACCAGGACTTCCGTCGGCGCTGGCAGCAGCCCGGCGCGCGTGCCTGCGGTGGTGCGCTGGTCTGGCAACTGAACGATTGCTGGCCCGCCACAAGCTGGGCCTTGATCGACAGCGCGGGTGTCGTCAAGCCGGCCTGGCATGCGGTGCGCCGCGCGCTGGCGCCGCTGGCGGTGGCGGTCCGCCTGGAGCCGCGCCAGGCGCGGCTGGTCGTCATGAACGGCAGTGCCGGTCCGGTCTCCATGGTCCTGCAACTGCGTGTCTTTGCGATGGACGGTCGCTTGCTGTTCGAGCGCTGGCAGGACCAACTTGCGGCGGGTTCGAGTTGCATGGAAGCGACGCACGCGCTTCCCGAATTCAAGCAACCCGTCGTTGCCGAGCTGTCTGCGCTGGACCCGCCGGGCGGCATTGAGCTAGCGCGCGATTGCGCATGGACCGAGCCCTTCAAGTTCTACGCACGGGGCGACGCCCGCCTCAGCGTGAGTCGCGAAGGGCAGTCCCTGCTGCTCGGCGTGGACCGGCCGCTCAAGGGCTTGTGGCTGCAGGCGCCGGGCGTGGACTGGGCCGACAACTTCATCGATCTCGTCCCTGGCGCGCCTCGGCGCATCGAGGTGGCCGGGGCGTGGCCGGAGGCCATCCAGGCCATGGCGCTGGACAGCTCAGGTAGCGCAATCATTTCGCCGAAAGGAGGGCTGCACCAAGAGCACCCGCCTTGACAAGACCCGGCACTCTCAGGATTGCCCTAGGTCATGATTTTCGAAGGTTTTGTTAACGTTACCAATATTAGATACGGTCAACCAGACTGTACGCAGCGCATGAGGCCTGTGAGGGCCAAGTGTTACCCACCCCAAAGAGGAGACAAGGATGAGACAGTACAAGAGGACCGCGTTGTCCCTGGCAGCGGCACAAGCCCTGGTGGTCTGGGCCGCGCCTGCGATGGCGCAAGATGCACCGCAGCAAACCAGCCAGGCTTCGGACCCGAGCGCGGACGCTAAAAAGCAAAAGCTGGAAGAACTGCAAAAAGTCGTCGTGACCGGCATCCGCGGCAGCCTGCAGTCATCGCAATCTCTGAAGCAGAACGCCGACCAGATCATCGATTCGGTGACGGCGACCGACATCAACGCGCTGCCCGACCGCAGCGTGACCGAAACGCTGCAGCGCATCAGCGGCGTCACGGTGGACCACTTCCTCGCCGATGACGATCCGGACCACCCGTCGGCCGAAGGCAGCGGCGTGCTGATTCGCGGCCTGCCCTACGTGGCCAGCCAATTGAACGGCCGCGAGAGTTTCTCGGCCAACAATGGCCGCTCGCTCGGCTTCCAGGACGTGCCGGCCGAACTGATGGCCGGCGTGGACGTGTACAAGAACCCGTCCGCCGAAATCATCGAGGGTGGCATTGGCGGCACGGTCAACCTGCGCACGCGCATGCCCTTCGACAGCAAGGGCCGGGTGGTGGCGTTCTCGCTGGGCGCCAACAAGGGCGACATGGCCAAGCAGACCAAGCCCGCGGCCTCGTTCCTCTACAGCGATCGCTGGAATACCGAGCATGGCGAGTTCGGCGCGCTGGTCGACCTGGCGTATTCGAGACTGAACACGCGCAGCGACGGCATCCAGACCAACCCCTATGTGCGGGAAGATGCCAACAACCTGGGCGCCTGCCCGTGCGAGCCGACGTCCATGAACGGCACCGTCGCCATCCCGGGCGACATCAACTGGACCCAGCAGGACATGCAGCGCAAGCGCGTCGGCATGTATGGCGCACTGCAATGGAAGCCGAACGACAAGCTGGAGCTCTCCACCCAGTTCTTCCGCTCCAACTACAACCTGCAGTGGAACCAGCACTGGGTGCAGACCAACGAAGGCAACTACTTCGACATGGTGCCGATGCCCGGCACGGCGTTCACCTACGGCGCCAATGGCGTCTTCCAAAGCGGCACGATGGCAGCCAGTTCGTGGAAGGGCGGCCCTCCCGGAGCCGCGCCGACGGTCAACCATGGGGACTACTCGGACGGGACACCGCTCGGTGGCGCCAACTATTACACCGACAACCGTCTCTCCACGCAGACCACGAGCACGACCGACTGGTCGACCAACGTCAAGTACCGCGTCAACGACCGCTTCCAGGTGAGCGCCGACCTTCAATACGTCAGGTCGACCTCCAACGTGCTGGACTTCTCGGTCTACAACCAGTTCTACATGCCGCCGTCCACGGTGAGCGTGCTGGGCACGCCCAGCCTCGTGCTGACCAGCCCGAGCTATCTCTACACGCCCAACAAGGGCAGTGTCGTCACGACCGATCCGAACAACCTGAATGATCCGAGCAACTATTACCTCGGCGCGGCGATGGATCACCTGGAACGCGACACGGGCACGCAGCGCACCCTCCGGGTTGACGGGGACTACGACATCGACAAGGGCTGGCTGCAGAACGCCCGCTTCGGCGTGCGCTTCACCGACCGCGATGCGCACAGCAACAACACGAACAGCAGCTACAACTGGGGCCCGATCAGCCAGGTCTGGATGGGTGGCGCCACGCCCGCGACGCTGCAATGGATCACGAAGCTGCCGTCCTGGATGGAGCAGCAGTGGACGATGAGCAACTTCTATCGCGGCGGCGCGAACGTGCCGACCACCTTGTGGTTCCCGAGCATGGCGCTCGTGAAGAACTACGCGTTGGCGACCAAGATGTTGCAACCGTATGAGATCGCCGCGGGCGGCTGGTGCCCGCAAGGGACGACGGATGGCTCGTGCACCCCCGGTTCGCCGATGAGCGACAACGGCATGAAGGAGAAGACCCAGGCCGCCTATGGCGCGCTGTACTTCGGCAACGACACCGCGTTCGCGGTGCCGGTCGACGGCAACATCGGCCTGCGCGTCGTGCATACCAGCGTGAGCGCCAACGGCTCGGTCTCGTACCCGTCGAGTTCGTCCATCACTGGCGATTCCAGCAGCATCTCGGCGGCGCAGATGGCCCTGTTCAACCTCCCCACCCAGGCGAGCGACGGCAGCACCAGCTACACCAACGTCCTGCCGAGCCTGAACCTGCGCTTCAAGCTGAGCAAGGACCTGCAACTGCGCCTTGCGGCTTCCGAGGCCATGACGCGTCCGGACATCACGCAGCTCAACTCATACATGAAGATCGGATCCTCGTGGTCTGTTGCGCAAGCCGGCCAGCAGTCGTCATTCGCCGGGTTTACCGCCAGCACCGGCGGCAATCCAGCGCTGAAGCCGATGAAGGCCAACCAGCTCGATGCGGCGCTGGAGTGGTACTTCTCGCCGACGGGTTCGCTCTACGGGACGGTGTTCCGCAAGGACATCAAGGACTATGTGACCACCGAAACCTGGACCGACACCATCATGGGCCAACCCGTGGCCGTCACCGGTCCGGTGAACGCCGGCAAGGGCACCGTGAAGGGTTTCGAAATCGGCTACCAGCAGTTCTTCGACTTCCTGCCGGGCCCCCTCAAGGGCTTCGGCGTGCAGGCCAACTTCACGTTCCTGCAGAGCAGCTTGATCAGCGGAACGACCTCGTGCGACCCGAACCACGGCAACGGCTCGTGCGCGTCAGGCTCCATCGTCACCAATCCTGCATTGCCGATGGCGGGCCTGTCGCCGCACAGCTTCAACTTCACCGCCATGTACGAGAACTCGGACTGGTCGGCGCGCCTGGCCTGGTCATGGCGCAGCAAGTACCTGATCACGCCCGAGGACTCTGGTGATACCTACCTGCCGATGTGGAACGCCGCGTTCGGCCAGCTCGACGGCTCGGTGTTCTATCACATCACCAAGGACATGCAGCTCGGCTTGCAGGCGAACAACCTCAACCACGCCACCACGCATGTGCTGATGGGACCGACCACCTACACCAACGGCTTCGTCGATCCGAATCTGTACACGCGCGCGCTCTTCCAGAACGACCGCCGCTTCGAACTGGTGTTCCGCGCTTCGTTCTGACCCGACAGCGCCTGCTGCGAGAAAGCAGCAGGCACTGTTCAAACCTGTCTGATGGATTCAGCTTGCATGAGTCGTCCATTCAGACAAAGGGCCTCACGTGTGTGGGGCCCTTTTTTTGCTGCGGCCGATCGAGAGTGCGCAACCCAGCCGTGCGTCAGGCGCGCTGCTGCAGGAACTCTGCGTAGGCGAGCGCGCTCCTCTTCAACGTGCGTACCTGGGTCTCGAAGTCCACATGCACGAGGCCGAAGCGGCGCTCGTAGCCCCAGGCCCATTCGAAGTTGTCCATCAGCGACCAGATGAAATAACCCCTGACGTCAACGCCATGGTTCATGGCCTTCGAGCAGGCCTCGAAATGCCGCTTCAGGTACGACTGGCGCTGGCGGTCGTCCACCTCGGCGCCTTCCACGGTGTCCGCGCTCGACATGCCGTTCTCGGTGATGTAGATCGGCGGCAACTTGGAGTAGTCGCGGTGGAAGGCTTCCAGGATGTCCTGCAGCCCCTGTGGGTAGACCTCCCAGTCCATCGTCGTGCGCTCGACGTCGGCACGGTTCACGTACTCGAAATCATCCGGCCCGGACGAGCGCAGCACCGAACGTGTGTAGTAGTTGAGGCCCAGGTAGTCGATGGGGCTTGCGATGGTCTGCATGTCGCCAGCAAGCACGAGCGGCTCGCAGCCTTTCCACAAACGCCACAGGTCGGCCGGGTATTCGCCGCGCAGCAGCGGGTCGAGCACCCAGCGGTTTTGGAAGGCTTCAAACAGCGAGGCGGCGTCGCGATCCGCGGCCGAGCCAGTATCCGGCGTGCCCGGCGCCACGTTGGCCACGATGCCGACCTGGGCCTGCGGGTCATTGGCGCGCAGCGCGGGCAGGGCCAGGCCGTGGCCCAGCAGCAGGTGGTGCATGGCCTGCGCGGCCCAGCGCGTGTTGCTGTGTCCGGGCGCGTGGTGGCCGTTGCCGTAGCCAAGATAGGCCGAGCACCAGGGCTCGTTGTGCGTGGCCCAGGCGTGCACGCGGCCGGCCAGGGAGCGGCTCATCAGGTCCGCGTAGTCGGCAAAGCGGTAGGCAGTCTCACGGCTGAGCCAGCCGCCGCGATCTTCCAGGTGCTGCGGCAGGTCCCAGTGGTAGAGCGTGACGAAGGCGCGGATACCGCGGGCCTGCAGGCCGTCGAGGAGGCGGCGGTAGAAGTCGATGCCTCGCTCGTTGGGCCGGCCGGCCTCGTCCATCACGCGCGGCCAGGCGATCGAGAAGCGGTAGGCGTCCACGCCCATGCGCTGCAGCAGGTCCAGGTCGTGTTCCCAGCGGCCGTGATGGTCGCAGGCCACATCGCCGTTCTCGGCACGGGCTACCTTGCCCGGCGTGGCGCAGAAGGTGTCCCAGATCGAAGCGAGGCGGCCGTCGGCATGCGCGGCGCCTTCGATCTGATAGGACGAAGTGCCGGCGCCGAAGACGAATCCCGGCTTGCGCATCGGCGAGCCTTGCGGCGGAGCGATCAGGTCGGCGAGTGACGCAGTCGGGAGAGTCAGATCCATGTTTGAGCCCATGTTGGAACGAAATACTGTCTCGGTCGGTGAAGAGGGTGCCATTCTAGGCAAACATTAATTGTTTAGTGAACAATCGAAAAGAGGCCAGATTGCCCCGGTGAATGGCGATGCCACAATGCGGCGAATGCACAGTGCTAAACAACAGCGGGAGCTCCGGGGATGGCCAACAAACGGGCAGTGACGATTCGTGAACTGGCCCAGGCTGCCGGCGTGTCGATCGGGACCGTGTCCCGAGCCTTGAAGGGGCAGTCCGGGCTGTCAGAGCCGACGCGTGCGCTGGTGCTCGACGTGGCTCAGCGCATGGGTTACGACACGGGCAAGCTACGCACCGGCAAGCCGCGCCGCGTGCTCTTTCTCTACTGCCGGCACGTGGGATCTCTGGCCACCAATGACTTCTACTCGGTCGTGCTGCACGGTGCCGAGACGGCCTGCCGCGAGGCCGGCGTGCCGCTGAGCCTGCTGTCGGTGGCCACGGGTGAGGACGTGGCCGCGCAGGTGCGCCGGCACGAGTCGGACGCGCTGCTTGGCGCCAGCTATTTCGACCCGGACCTGATGGAGTCCATCCGCCAATGCGGGCTGCCGCTGGTGCTGGTGGACCACTTCTATCCAGGCGTGCGCAGCATCAACGACGACAACCTGACGGGCGGCTGGCTGGCGACCAAACACCTGCTCGAAGGCGGCGCGCAGCGTGTGGCGGCGATCTTCGGCCCACCCTCGCATTATTCGGTGTCGCTGCGCGCCAAGGGCTTCCACCGTGCGCTCTTCGAGGCCGGCCGGCTCTTCAATCCCGACTACGAGATGACCCTCGATCCGAGCATGGACTACCGCGAGGCCGGCCGCGAGGCGATGCGCCGGCTGCTGGCCATGCCCCAGCCGCCGGACGCCGTCTTCGCCTACAACGATTCGACCGCGCTGCACGCGATCGAGCTGTGCCGCGAGATGGGCGTGCGCGTGCCCGAGGACATCCGCTTCGTCGGCTATGACGACATCGACGCGGCCTCGCGCAGCAAGCCCACGCTGTCCACCGTGCGCGTGGGCATCGAGACGCTCGGATATGTGGCGGCACGCTCGCTGATTGAGGGCGAGGTGACGCCCATCGAGGTCTCGCTGCCGGTGGAACTGGTAGTGCGCGAAAGCTCGCGCAGCGCGCTGCCCGAAATCAGGGCCGGCGCCGCCACGCGCCGCAAGAAGACAGCTAGGTAGTTCACCGCCTTCCGTTCAGACGGGGCTGCAAGAGAATACGGCTGTTTACTAAAAAGTCGCAACAAAGCGACCTGAGGAGACAGTCTTGCAAGCTACCGCTGCGGGCGACCGCGTTCCGCTGAAGCAGAAGATCGGCTTCGGCCTCGGCTCCTTCCTAGACATGTGGGGCCACTGGCTCTACCAGTCCATGGTCTTCCACGTCTACAACATCTTCCTCGGCGTGGCGCCGGGGCTGATCTCGACGGCGCTGGGCTGCAAGATCCTGGTGGACGGCGTATCCGACGCGACCATCGGCTGGCTCTCGGACAACGCGCGCACGCGCTGGGGCCGGCGCCGGCCCTTCATCCTCGTGGGCGGCGTTCTCGCGGGCATCGGATTGCCGCTGATGTTCGCGGTCGGCCGCGGATGGAGCAACACGGAGTACTTCGTCTTCATGCTGGTCTCCACCACGCTGTACGCGCCGATGATGAGCTGCTTCAGCATGCCCTGGAACAGCCTGGGCGCCGAGATGACGCCGGACTACCACGAGCGCACGCGCGTGATGTCGGCCAAGAACGCGATCCAGAAGATCCCCGAACTGGGCCTGTTCGTGGCGGCGCAGTTCACCACGCTGGCGGTCTTCAACGACGCCGCCGGCAAGCCCGACATCCTGCGCGGCGCGCAGGTCTACACCACCATCCTCGGCGTCATCATGGTGCTGGTCTCGGTGGTGATGTTCAAGCTGACCCGCGAGCGCTATTACGAGAGCGTCGTCAGCCGCAGCTTCAAGCGCGTGAAGTTCACGGACATGCTTTTCCGCACGCTGACCAACCGGCCGTTCCGGCTGATGCTGGGCATGATGCTGGCCTACTTGGTCGCCACGTCCATGGTGAGCCTGCTGGGCTACTACACGACCATCTACTACGTCAGCCACGGCAACCTGGTCGAGGGAACGAAGTGGAACTCCATGATGGGTGTGGCCGGCATGGTGATGGGCCTGGCCGGCATCCCCTTTGCCGGCTGGGTGGCCAGGCACTGGGGCAAGCGCAATGCCCTGATGACGGTGATCACGCTGGCCATCTGCGCCTTCATCGGCGACTGGTTCTTCTACAACCCCGCGCTGCCCGTGCTGCAGTTGCTGGCCAGCGGCTGCGTGGCTTTCACCAGCGCCGGCTTCTGGACGATTTACGGTTCGTCCATGGCCGACGTGATCGACCACGACGAACTCGCCTGCGGCCAGCGCCGCGAGGGATCCTTTGCGGCCAGCGGCTCCTGGATCAGCAAGGTGGGCCTGTTCCTGGGCAACAGCGCCTCGGGCTGGATCCTTCAGTTCACGGGCTTTGATTCCACGCTGCCGGCGCAGAGCGAAGAGGCGATCTTCCTGATCCGCGTGTGCCTGTCGGTCATTCCCATCTGCGGTCTGCTGATCGCGCTGTTCATTGTGTCGCGCTACTTCCTGACCGAGCAGAAGATGCACGAGATCCGTCTGGGCCTGGAGGCGGTGCGCGGCGCGGTGTGAGCTGATGTGAGTTGGCGCTTGAAGTTAGGTTTTGCATACTGTATAAACGTACAGTATGCAAAACACCCCGCCAGATTCGATCAAGGGCCGCGGCAGCGCCTGGGCCATCGCGCATCGCTTCGAGAAGCGCGAGCGCGAGGCCTATGACGACGGCTGGGGCACGCTCGAGCAGAGCGTCAGCGAAGAGCACCTGCCGCCGGCCACGCAGATCATCGAGGAGCAGGCCAAGAGCATCCTGTCCAGCAACCAGTCGCCCGACATCCCGTTCGACCGCTCCATCAATCCGTATCGAGGCTGCGAGCACGGCTGCATCTACTGCTTCGCCCGGCCGACGCACAGCTACCTGAACATGTCGCCGGGCCTCGATTTCGAGACCAAGATCATCGCCAAGATGAATGCGGCCGAGCTGCTGCGCAAGGCGCTGTCCAGCAATGCCTACGAGCCGACCACGATCTGCATTGGCACGGCCACCGATGCCTACCAGCCGGTGGAGCGCAAGCTCGGCATCACGCGCGGGCTGATCGAGGTGCTGGCCGAGCACGAGCACCCGTTCTCGCTGGTCACCAAGTCCAGCGGCGTCGAGCGCGACCTCGACCTGATCGTGCCGATGGCGGCCAAGAACCTGGTGGTGGTCTATGTCTCCATCACCACGCTGGACGCCGACCTGGCCCGCATCCTGGAGCCGCGCGCCGCGGCGCCGCACCGGCGGCTGCGCACGCTCAAGACGCTCAGCGACGCCGGCGTGCGCGTGGGCGTGAGCGTCTCGCCCATCATTCCCTTCATCAACGAACCCGAGCTGGAGCGCATTCTGGAAGCCGCAGCCGAGGCCGGCGCGCGCTCGGCTTTTTCCATCCCGCTGCGCCTGCCCTGGGAGGTGGCGCCGCTGTTCAAGGACTGGCTCGGCCAGCACTACCCCAAGCGCGCTGATCGCGTGATGGCGCGCCTGCACGAAATGCGCGGCGGTCGTGACAACGACCCCGACTTCGGCTCACGCATGCGCGGCGTGGGGCTGTGGGCGGACCTGCTGCGCCAGCGCCTGAACAAGGCCGCCGCACGCTTGGGGCTCGATCGCGAGCGCGAGCCGCTGGTGCTGAGCCATTTCAAGCGGCCCGGCGAGGCGAGTCCGCAAGGCGAACTGTTCTAGCGGCAGCCGGCCAGCAGGTCCCACTCGGGCTTGTAGAGAGAAGTCTGCACGCCCTGGTAGCCCAGCACGGTGTGGCTGATGAAGTCATGCGAGATCGGCTTGGCCAGGCTCGCCTTCAGGCATTCGCGCTGCGCTGTGGCGCTTTCCGGCAGCCACAGGATGGCCGGCACATGCGTTTGCTCCTCCGGTGCAAAGGCATACGGCACGCCGTGCAGGTAGAGGCCGTTCTCGCCCAGCGATTCGCCATGGTCCGACATGTAGAAGAGGGCTGGCGCGTAAGCCGCTTGCTGCATCTTCAGCCACGCAATCGCGCTGGCCAGCACATGGTCGGTGTAGGCGATGGAGTTGTCGTAGCCGTTCACCACTTCCTGGCGCGCGCATTGCTGCAGGGCATTGCTCTGGCACTCGGGCTGGAAGGGCTTGCGATCCGCCGGCGAGCGCTTGAAGTAGGCCGGGCCATGGCTGCCCATCTGATGAAGCACCAGCACCACGCCGCGCTTGGCGCGTTCGGCATCGAGGCCCGCCAGCGCCTTGGGCAGGGCGGCCACAAGCGCTTCGTCCATGCACTCGTCGTCATGGCAGAGGTCTTCATGCGGCACCCGCTCGCACACACCCTTGCAGCCGCTCTGGTTGTCCAGCCACAGCACAGCCAGGCCGGCGCGCTGCAGCACGTCGAGCAGGCCTTCCTGCGGTTTCTTGAGCGCCTCGTACTGCTCCTTGCCGAGCAGCGAGAACATGCAGGGCAGGGAGGCCGCGGTGCTGGTGCCGCAGGAGGCGGCCTGGGCATAGCTGAGCACGTTCGCCTTCGCCAGCTCGGGGTTGGTGGGGCGCGCATAGCCGTTGAGCGAGAAGTTCATCGCCCGCGCGGTTTCGCCCACCACCAGCACCATCAGCGGCGGCTTGATACCGTCTGGACGTGGCGTCAGCTTGGCGTCTAGTCCCACGACTTCGGGCGGCCCGCTGGGCTGCGCCTGCGAGCGCACAGCCACCGCGCCGAGCGAGTAGAGCGCGTTCACCGGGCTGATCATGTAGCGCAGGCTCTTGTGGTTGCGCATCGTCGAGGACAGGTCCGCAAACACTGCCAGCGACAGCAGCACCGCTACCACCACACCCACCACGAAGCCCAGCAGATTGATGCCGAGCCGGCGCGCAAACGGCGCACGTTCCAGCGGCCGGCGCCAGAGCCAGAGGCTTGGCAGCACACCCAGCACCAAGAGGCTCGCCGCCAGTCGCAGGTTCAGCAGATCGCCGGCCTCGCGGCTGTCGGTCTGCAGCACGTTGACGATCATCGTCGGGTCGATGATGGTGCCGTAGCTGCCGATGAAGTAAGCCAGCGCCGCGGCCAGCAGCAGCAGCACCGTCACGGAGATCTTGAACCACGGCCGCCAGGCCAGCAGGCTGAGCAGGGCGCCGGTCAGCGCGCACACCACGCCGCAGAACACGGCGATGAAGAGCACGCCGCGCGCACCGGTCAGCTCAGGCAGTTGTGCCAGTTGCTGCCACAGCGGCCAGTTGCAGAGGGTTCCCAGCCAGACAGCAGACAGCCAGGCCAGGGTGAGCGGTGAACGCAGCGAGGGTTTCTGGAGCAGAGACATGGCGCGCATTGTGGCGCAGCACTGTGACGCTCACGTCAGGGCCGGGCCTCCGTCAGAGTGCTCATAGACCTTGAACGACAGGTTCATCGCCATCGGCGAAACAAAGCGCTCTTACAGCGAGGCGATCTTGCTGGCCAGGTCGTTCGCGCCCTCGATCTTCTCGGCCTGGGGCTTGAGCGCCAGGCCGGCCATGTCGATCAGCTTGGCGTTCTTGGTGGACTCGCCTTGCTGGATCAGGAGCTCCACGCCGACCTTGGCCGTGCCGCGCATCGAATGGCGCATCGCCGTCTCGGCCACGCCGAAGATGCGCGTGTGGCAGGCGCGCAGCTCGTTCATCGCGCCCTCGTTGTTCTCGCACTTGGTGACGAGCACCTCGGTGCTTGATTTGGACGTACAGAATCGCAGGCCCGCGCGCGTCACCACGGCATCCACTTCCTCGCTCTTGATCTCGGCGCCGTTCAAGCGCATCCACAGTGCCAGTAGGATGCCTGCCGCCTCCAGATCGAAATCGCCCTGCGGCATCTCGATGGCCAGTCAGCGTGCCAGCTCCAGCGCCTCGGGCATCTTGCGTTCGGCCATGCTGCGCAGCGCGAGGAACACCAGCTCGAAGCGCTCGATGTGCGTGACGACTGGTCCAGTTCGGTCACCATGGCCTCATGGGCAAGCCTGAGGCCGCGCGTGTCCTTGTTGTCGTAGCGCATGAAGCCGATCAGCACCAGCTACATCAGCTCGAACATCTTGGAACGGCCCCCCAGGCTCATCGCACGTTCGAGCAGGCGTTGGGCTTCGGTCCTCTCGCCCGCGTAATAGGCCAGTGCGCCGCAGCAGTGCAGGCGCGCCAGGCAACCCGGGTCAGCGAAGCGGCGCGGCGGTAGTTGTTCAAGGCGCCTTCGATCTCACCCTGTTCGAGCAGCACGTGGCCCATCACGTCGTAGGAGTCGGCGTATTCGGGCAGGTCACCGATCAGCGATTCCAGCGCGCGCCGCACGGCCGTGGCGTTGCCGCTGGCCAGTTCAACCCGGGCCACGCCCAGGCGTGCCCAGGGCAAGGTGCGGGCGGCAATGATGGCTTCGTAGAGGTTGTGCGCATCGGCGGGCCGGTTCAGGCGCAGCAGCAGCTCCGCACCGATGCGCGCCGCATAGGGTCAGAACTGCGCGCGCGCGTTGAAGCACTTGAGGCGCAGGTCGGCGGCCTTTTCGTAGTCGCGCTTTTCGATGGCCCCGAAGATGTCCTTGAGGATCTTCTTGCGGTAGCGCGCCTGCGCCGGCCTCTCGGCCAGCGCCGCGGCCGTATAGGCCGCACCAGATAGGCGTCGAGCGCGGCCTCGGTCACACGGGCGTAGGTGGCCTCGGAGGTGATCATCACGAACACCGTGGAGTAGGGCAGCACCTTCTCGCGCCGCAACTCGTCCAGCAGGTCCTGGTCGGACATCTCGCCCTGGACCTGGCCACCGCACAGGATGATGTCGAAGGTCTTGTTCTCGAGTACGGCGCGCGCCTCGCGCGGATGGAGCACCTACCTCACGTCCTTGACGCCCAGGTCGCGCAATTGCGCTGCAATCACGCTGCGCGAGGTCTGGCTGTCGTCGACGATCAGCGCACTGGCCTCGTAAATGCCGCTATCCATCAATTGGCGGGCCCTGCTCGCCGTGATGGATGTCGACCGACCTTTGTTGAAAAGGCTGTGCCCATCACGGCCTGTGCACGGAGCGGGCGCTTGCGGCGCCCGTCCAGTCTCAGCGAGGCTCTACTTCGGCATTTTGCTTCCAGCAATACTACTTGAGCATGATGGATTCGAGGCAAGTTGTGGCGCTGCTCCCGGAGGCTCGGGGGTGAATTTTGAGCCGAAAATCCACAATTCCTAACCGGGAATTCACACGCTAGCCCGGACCCGCCGGAGCCGGGCCGGGGCCGATTACTTGAAGAAGCTCTTCACCCGGTCGGTCCAGGTCTTGGCGTTGGGCGAGTGGCGATCGCCGCCTTCCTTGAGCGACTTGTCCAGCTCCTTGAGCAGCTTCTTCTGGTGCTCGGTCAGCTTGACCGGCGTCTCCACGGCGATGTGCACGTAGAGATCGCCCGGATAGCTGGAGCGCACGCCCTTGATGCCCTTGCCGCGCAGGCGGAAGGTCTTGCCGTGCTGCATGCCCTCGGGCAGCTCGATCTCGGCCTTGCCGCCCAGCGTCGGCACCTCTATGGCGCCGCCCAGGGCCGCGGTGATCAGGCTCACGGGAATCGTGCAGTGCAGGTCGTCGCCGTCGCGCTCGAAGATGTCGTGCGCCTTGATGCGGATCTCGATGTAGAGATCGCCCGCCGGCCCGCCATTCACGCCGGGCTCGCCATTGCCCGCGGAGCGGATGCGCATGCCCTCGTTGATGCCCGCCGGGATCTTCACCTCCAGCGTCTTCTGCTTCTTGACGCGGCCCTGGCCGTTGCAACTGGTGCAGGGCTCGGGAATGATCTTGCCGGTGCCGTGGCAATGCGGGCAGGTCTGCTGGATGCTGAAGAAGCCCTGGCGCATGTGTACCGTGCCCGAGCCGCTGCAGGAGCCGCAGGTCTTGGCGCTGGTGCCCGGCTTGGCGCCGCTGCCCTTGCAGGTCTCGCAGCTTTCCCAGGCCGGGATGCGGATCTGCGTTTCCTTGCCGCGGGCCGCTTCTTCCAGCGTGATCTCCATCGCGTAGGACAGATCGCTGCCGCGGTAGACCTGCTGGCCGCCCGCGCTGCGACGGCCTGCACCGCCGGCTGCACCGCCGCCGAAGATGTCGCCGAAGATGTCGCCAAAGGCCTCGGCGAAGCCGCCATAGCCTTCAGCGCCGCCGCGGCCGGCGCCCATGTTCGGGTCCACGCCCGCATGGCCGTACTGGTCATAGGCCGCCCGCTTCTGCGGGTCGGTGAGCATCTCGTAGGCTTCCTTGCCTTCCTTGAACTGCTCTTCGGCCTTCTTCGCACCCTCGCCCTGGTTGCGATCCGGGTGGTACTTCATGGCCAGCTTGCGGTAGGCCTTCTTGATCTCGTCCTCGGAGGCGGTCTTTGCGACGCCGAGGACTTCGTAGTAATCACGCTTTGCCATGGAGGGCTTTCATCAATGAACTTCGCCGCGCCAGGCTTTCGAGACCTGGACGCGGCGTTTTATGACGCTTGAATCAAGCGTTATTACTTCGTGTCCTTGACTTCCTTGAACTCGGCGTCAACCACGTTGTCATCAGCGGCAGGCTTGCCGGCTTGAGCAGAAGAGGGCGCGCCCTGCGGTTGCTCAGCCGCGCCTTGCGCCGCTGCCGCAGCAGCTTGCGCACCTTGCGCTTCGGCATAGACCTTCTCGCCAAGTTTCTGGCTGGCCGTCATCAGGGCTTCGGTCTTGGCTTCGATGTCGGCCTTGTCGTCGCCCTTGATGGCTTCTTCAAGCTCCTTGATTGCGGCTTCAACCTTTTCCTTCTCGCCGGCTTCGAGCTTGTCGCCATGCTCAGCCACCGACTTGCGCACGCTGTGCACCATGGCATCGGCCTGGTTCTTGGCCTGCACGATCTCGACCTTCTTCTTGTCCTCGGCAGCGTTGGCTTCGGCGTCCTTGACCATCTTCTCGATCTCGGCTTCCGAGAGGCCCGAGTTCGCCTTGATGGTGATCTTGTTTTCCTTGCCCGTGCCCTTGTCCTTGGCGCCAACGTGCAGGATGCCATTGGCGTCGATGTCGAAGCTCACTTCAATTTGCGGCGTGCCGCGCGGTGCCGGCGGGATGCCTTCCAGGTTGAACTCGCCCAGGCTCTTGTTGCCTTGCGCCAGTTCGCGCTCGCCCTGGTAGACCTTGATGGTCACGGCCGGCTGGTTGTCGTCGGCGGTGGAGAAGGTCTGGCTGAACTTGGTCGGGATGGTCGTGTTCTTGGCGATCATCTTGGTCATCACGCCGCCCAGCGTCTCGATGCCGAGGCTCAGCGGGGTGACGTCCAGCAGCAGCACGTCCTTGCGCTCGCCGCCCAGCACCTGGCCTTGGATCGCGGCACCGACGGCCACGGCTTCGTCCGGGTTCACGTCACGGCGCGGTTCCTTGCCGAAGAACTCCTTGACCTTGTCCTGCACCTTGGGCATGCGCGTCATGCCGCCGACCAGGATCACGTCGTCAATGGCCGAGACCGACACGCCGGCATCCTTGATGGCCGTGCGGCAAGGCGCAATCGTGCGCTCGATCAGCTCTTCAACCAGGCTCTCCAGCTTGGCGCGGGTCAGCTTGACGTTCAAGTGCTTCGGGCCGGTCGCGTCTGCCGTGATGTAGGGCAGGTTGACGTCGGTCTGGGCCGAGTTCGACAGCTCGATCTTGGCCTTCTCGGCGGCTTCCTTCAGGCGCTGCAGGGCCAGCACGTCCTTGGTCAGGTCAACGCCCTGTTCCTTCTTGAACTCGGCAATGATGTAGTCAATGATGCGCTGGTCGAAGTCTTCGCCGCCCAGGAAGGTGTCGCCGTTGGTGGACAGCACTTCGAACTGCATCTCGCCATCGACGTCGGCGATCTCGATGATGGACACGTCGAAGGTGCCGCCGCCGAGGTCATACACGGCGATCTTGCGGTCGCCCTTGCCGTGCTTGTCCAGGCCGAAGGCCAGGGCCGCAGCAGTGGGCTCGTTGATGATGCGCTTCACATCAAGGCCGGCGATGCGGCCGGCGTCCTTGGTGGCCTGGCGCTGAGCGTCGTTGAAGTAGGCCGGCACCGTGATCACGGCTTCGGTCACTTCTTCGCCGAGGTAGTCCTCGGCCGTCTTCTTCATCTTGCGCAGCACTTCGGCGCTGATCTGCGGCGGGGCGAACTTCTTGCCGCGCACTTCCACCCACGCGTCGCCGTTGTCGGCAGCGGCAATCTTGTAGGGCATCAGCTCGATGTCCTTCTGGACTTCCTTCTCGCTGAACTTGCGGCCGATCAGGCGCTTCACCGCGTACAGGGTGTTCTTGGGGTTGGTGACGGACTGGCGCTTGGCCGAGGCACCGACCAGCACTTCGCCGTCTTCCTGGTAGGCAATGATGGACGGGGTGGTGCGAGCGCCTTCGGCGTTCTCGATCACGCGCGTCGTGTTGCCTTCCATGACCGCCACGCACGAGTTCGTGGTGCCGAGGTCAATACCGATGATCTTTCCCATGTTCTTCTCTCCTGGATCTGAAATCTGATGTCTTGCAGTTGTGGATAACTCGTCGCGTTTCAAGCCCCGAGGGCCTGTTTCGGCGGCTTATTTCGGTGCGGCGACGGTCACCAGGGCCGGACGCAGCACGCGCTCGGCAATCGAATAACCTTTTTGCAGCACGGCCACCACGGTGTTGGCCTCTTGGTCGGCCGGCACCATGCTGATGGCCTGGTGCTGGTGCGGGTCGAACTTCGTGCCCGCGGCCGGGTTGATCTCCAGCACCTTGTTGCGCTCCAGCGCGGCGGCCAGCTGGCGGCGGGTGGCGTGCACGCCTTCGAGCACGGTCTCGACCTTGGCCTCGGGCATGGCGATGGCGGCTTCCATGCTGTCCATCACCGGCAGCAGGTTCTCGGCGAAGCCTTCGACGGCGAACTTGCGGGCCTTGCTCATCTCCTCTTCGGAGCGGCGGCGCACGTTCTCGACCTCGGCCTTGGCGCGCAGATAGGCGTCGCTCATCTCGGCCAGGCGGCCTTCCAGGGCGGCGATCTGGGCTTCGGGGCCGGATTCCTCGGCCTGCATCTCGGCAGGCAGGTCGTCTTCGGGGATGGGGGTGTTGTTGGTGCTCATAGTCTCAAAAAGGCAATCGCGCCCAGATGGGGCGCGAAGTCCGGAACTTCAAGAGGGGGATTGCGGCTGAATTATCAGTGAAAACCCGCCCGGCCCTGCCGGGCGGGTTTCGCCAAAACCCGCTCACGGGGCAACGGGCTTTCAGGCGCGGGCTTCCAAGCCCAGCCCTTGCAGGACGGTCAGCGCCTGAAGGCGCGGCGCCGCGAACTGCACGAAGGCCCGGACCTTAGCCGTGGCCGCGCGCCCCGCCGGATAGACCAGATGGACGGGGACCGGCGCCGGTTCGTGCGGGCGCAGCAGCACGCGCAGGCGGCCGTCCTGCACCTCGTCCGTCACCTGGTAGGCCAGGGCGCGAGTGATCCCCTGGCCGGCCACGGCCGCAGCGACCTTGACTGCATTGGTGTTGACGAACAGCCGCTCCACCGGCTCGGCTGTGGCCTTGCGCCCGCCCGGGAACCAGGCCATGCGCGCCTGGCCTTCGACCATGAAGCCGATGCTCCGATGGCGGCCCAGGTCGGCCGGCGTGCGCGGCGTCCCGTGTTTACGGAGGTAGCCGGGTGAGGCCACTAGCACCTGGCGCATGAGACCGACAGGCACAGCCGTGAGCCCCGAGTCTGGCAGGGGCCCGATGCGCAAGGCCACATCGAAGCCCTCGTCGATCATGTGGACCACGCGGTTGCTGAAGAACGCGCGCGCCTGCACCTCCGGGTGCTTGTCCAGGAATTCAAACAGCAGCGAAGCGATGTGCCGCTGGCCGAAGAGCTCCGGCGCGGTGATCGACAAGAGGCCCTGCGCGCGCAGGCGCTGGCCGGTGACGGCGGCCTCGGCGGCGTCGAGTTCGGCCAGCACGCGCCGTGCGTCCGCCAGGAATTGCTCGCCCGCCTCGGTCAGGCGCAGGCTGCGCGTCGTGCGCAGGATCAGTGGCACGCCGAGGTGCCGCTCCAGCGAGGCCAGGGCGCGCGTGACGGCGGGGGCGACATCTCCCGCCGCCGCGCCGCACCCGCGAAGCTGCCTTCGTCGGCCACCGCGACAAAGGTTTTGAGTCGCTCCAGCTGATCCATGGTTTATTCCTTCAAGTGGAATTCTCAACTGTATGAGATGAATATTCCAATCATTTCATGCAATGGATACGCTGGAGGCCTCGACATCCAAGGAGTCAATTCCATGCCCGTCCCCGCCACGCCCATCCGCGTCCATGACTTCGAACTCTCCGGCCACGCGCACCGTGTGCGCCTGATGCTGTCGCTGCTGGATCTGCCTCATGAAGTAATCCACGTCGATCTGGCCGGTGGCGCGCAGAAGCGGCCGGAATTCCTTGCGCGCAACGTCTTCGGCCAGGTGCCCGTGATCGAGGATGGCGAGCTGACACTGGCCGACAGCAATGCCATCCTGGTCTATCTGGCCCTGACTTATGACGAAGAGCGGCGCTGGTTGCCTCTCGCGCCAGCCCAGCAGGCCGAAGTGCAGCGCTGGCTGAGCGTGGCGTCGGGTGCGCTGGCTTTCGGCGCCGCGGCCGCGCGCGTCGCCCTCGTGTTCCAGCGCTCCGAGAACCCGCAAGCCCGTGCGCTGGCCGAAAAGCTTTTCGCCACGATGGAACAACACCTGGCCTCGCGCACTTGGTTGGCCGCGGACCATCCGACACTGGCCGACGTGGCGATGTACAGCTACACCGCCCATGCCCCAGAAGGTGGCGTCTCGCTGGCGCCGTTTCCCCGTCTGCGCGAATGGCTGGCACGCGTCGAGGCTTTGCCGCGCTTCAAGCCTATGCCCATCAGCGCCAATCCTGCGATGGCGGCCTGAGCACCATGGCCCACTCACCCTTCCACGCGGGCGAACAGGCGCTGCAAACGGCCTGGGGTGTGCGTGAGCGCATGGAGACGGTTGGCCAGGCCGTCATCCGCAATCACATGCCCGAACAGCACCGCGAGTTGTTCGAGAAGCTGGGCACGCTGTGGCTGGGCACGCTGGACGAGGAGGGGCAGCCCTGGGCCACCCTGTTGACGGGCGCGCCTGGCTTCGTGGACTCGCCGGATCCGCAAACGCTGCGGGTCTCCTCGCGCCCTGCAGCCGACGATCCTGCAGCCGCCGGCCTGCGGCCCGGTGCAGCCATCGGCCTGCTGGGCCTGGAGCCGCACACGCGCAGGCGCAATCGCTTGAATGGACGGGTCGAAGCCTTGATCGCTGACGGGTTTGCGGTCGAAGTGCTGCAGAGCTTCGGCAACTGCCCCAAGTACATCCAGGCGCGCGAGCCCGCGCCGGCTCGGCGTCGGCCGGGGCCGGCCTCGGCCGAAGGGCCAAGCCTCAGCGCCGCCGCGCGGGCGCTGATCGAGCGCAGCGACACCTTCTTCATCGCCAGCAGCAGCGGACCTCGCGTGGAAATGACGGAGCTGGACGGTGCGGGCGTGGACATCTCCCATCGCGGCGGGCCGCCGGGCTTTGTGCAGCTGCAATCGACGCCGGACGGTGACGAACTGACGCTACCCGACTACCTGGGCAACTCGATGTTCAACACCTTGGGCAATCTGCTGGCCTGGCCGCACGCCGGCCTGCTGTTCATCGACTGGGAAAGCGGCGACGTGCTGCAATTGGCCGCCTCGGCCGAGCTTGAGCAGATCGCCGGTGAAGCTACGCGACCCGTCACGCGCCATCTGCTGCATCTGCGGATCGAGCAGGGCTGGTGGCGCCCGGCAGCACTGCCGCTGACATGGACGGCGCCGCAGCTGGCGCCGCAATTCCAGGGCTAGCTTTCGTCCGCTTCCGCAGACCAGCGGTTCCATTCGGCCAGCTTGCGGCGGTCCACCTTGGTCGGGCGTCCCTGGCGGTTCTCGGCGATCTGTTGCGCAGGCTCGGGTGCCAGTCGGCGCTGCTCGGCCATCTTCTCGCGCGCGGCGATGCTCTCGGCGGTTTCCTCGTACAAGCCTTGCGCCACCGGCGCGGGGCCGCGCACATGCGAGATGGCGAGCACCAACACCTCGCGCACGACCACACCTTGGCGCAGTCGTACGTGATCGCCCAGCTTCAGGTCGCGTGAGGGTTTGGCCGACTGGCCGTTGATCTCGACCCGGCCCTTGCCGATTTCCTCGACCGCCAGCGCGCGCGTCTTGTAGAAACGCGCGGCCCATAACCATTTGTCGAGACGGACACCTTCACTGCTCACGTCGGCCATCCTTGCAGATGCCGCTCCGCGACGGCCACCAGGGCGCGCATGCCAGCGTCGTCCGCGTTCAGGCAGGGGATGTAGTTGAACTCCTGGCCGCCGGCTGCGAGGAAGGCGGCGCGGGCTTCCTGGTTGATTTCTTCGAGCGTCTCCAGGCAGTCGGCCGAGAAGCCAGGGCAGATCACATCAACCTTCTTCAGGCCAGCCTTGGCCCGCGCGACGAGCGTGGGCTCGGTATAGGGCTCCAGCCACTTGGCCTTGCCGAAGCGGCTCTGGAATGTGACGAGCCATTGCTCGGCGCTCAGGCCCAATCGCGCAGCCAGCAGGCGGCCCGTTTCCAGGCATTGCGATTGATAGGGGTCGCCCAGGGCCACCGTGCGTGCGGGCATGCCGTGGAAACTCATCGTTAGCAGTTCAGGCCGACCATTGCCTTGCCAATGCTTGAGCACGCTCTGCGCCAGCGCCTCGATATAGAGCGGCTCGTCAAAGTAGGCGCCGGCAAAGCGCAGCTCGGGCTGGGCGCGGCTGCCCTGAGCCCACTGCATCGCGGCGTCGTTGACGCTGGCCGTGGTGGCGGCACAGTACTGTGGATAGGCGCTCAGCACGAGGATGCGGCTCGCGCCTTCGCGGCGCAGCTTTTCCAGCTCGGCTGCGATGCCTGGCGATCCATAGCGCATGGCATGACGCACGATCACGCGCTGGCCGTGTTCGCCGAGCATGCCTTGCAGCAGCTTGGCCTGCTTCTCGGTCCAGACCTTGAGTGGGGAACCCTCGGCAGTCCAGATGCTGGCGTACTTGGCGGCCGATTTGGCCGGCCTCGTGCGCAGGATGATGCCGTGCAGGATCGGCCACCAGATCAGACGCGGGATCTCGACCACACGGCGGTCGCTGAGGAACTGCGCCAGGTAGCGGCGCGTGGCCGCGGCGCTTGGCGCGTCCGGGCTGCCGAGATTGCAGAGAAGAACTGCGGTGGACAAGATGGGCGGCTCTCAGCGCACCGTGTCGGCGAAGTGCAGCACCTCGAAGCGCACGGTGGGCGAGGTGGCGTCCACCGGCGGGCCGCCCAGGCCAATCACGCCGCTGCCATGCAGGGTGCAGCCGCCGCGCTTGAGGCTGACGATTTCGCCCGAGCCGCCGAAGCGCACGTAGGTGCCGTTGTATGAAAGATCGGTGACCGAGAAGCTGCCGCCGTTCCACTCGATGCGTGCGTGCGAACGCGAGACGCGCCCATCGGTGATGCAGTAGGTGGCCTGCGTGCTACGGCCCAGCACGATGGGCATGGCCTCGATGTCGAAGACGCGGTCCAGATCCATCCAGATGAGGCGGATGCCGTCGGGCATGGCGTTGTGCACGACCTCGCCGAATTGCGTGGCCACGTCACCGCCTTCGGGCTGGTCCAGCACGTGCACGTGCACGGGCTCGGCGCGGCCGCGTACGTTGATCAGGTCAAGGCTGCGAAAGCGCGATTTCTGCTGGCTGGGCAGGCCTTCGAGTACCTCTTCGGTGATCAGCGTTTCGTTGTCGCCGGCATGGTCGAGCAGGCGCGCGGCCACGTTGACGGCATCGCCAAAACAATCGCCGCCCATCTCCACCACCTCGCCGCGCGCGAGCGCCACCTGCATGCGCAGGCCGCGCAGGCCGGCCGAAGATTGGCGCTTGCCGCGCGAGACGACCTTCTGCAGGAAATCATGCATGCGCGCTGCGGACTTGACGCCGTCGCGAGGCGAAGAGAACACCGCCATCAGCCCGTCGCCGAGCGTCTTGATCAGCTTGCCGCCGCATTCATCGACCGCACGGCCGATCTGGCTCACCGCATGCGTGACCACGGCACTGGCCTCGGCATTGCCCAATGTCTCGTAGAGGCCGGTGCTGCCGCGCAAGTCGGCAAACAGGACGGTCAACTCTCGGATTTCGGTCATGGGGCGGGTGAATCGCTGAGGCTGTGAATTTGCACACAAGTGTAGCGGCGAGCGCCCAGAAAAAAGGGGCTGGAAAACTCCAGCCCCTTGCGTAATTCCCCTGAGATCAGGGCTTGGATGACAAGCTGATTACAGGTTGTCCAGATACGTCCGCAACTTGTCACTCCGGCTCGGATGCTTCAGCTTGCGAATCGCCTTGGCTTCGATCTGGCGAATCCGCTCACGCGTCACGTCGAACTGCTTGCCGACTTCTTCCAGCGTGTGGTCCGTGCTCATCTCGATGCCGAAGCGCATGCGCAGTACCTTGGCTTCGCGCGGGGTCAGGCTGTCGAGGATGTCCTTCACCACGTCGCGCAGGCCGGCCTGCATGGCGGCTTCGATAGGCGCCGTGTTGTTGGTGTCCTCAATGAAGTCGCCCAGGTGCGAATCGTCGTCGTCGCCGATCGGCGTTTCCATGGAGATCGGCTCCTTGGCGATCTTCATGATCTTGCGGATCTTGTCCTCGGGGATCTCCATCTTCTCGGCCAGGGTCGGCGCGTCCGGCTCGAAGCCGAATTCCTGCAGATGCTGGCGCGAGATGCGGTTCATCTTGTTGATCGTCTCGATCATGTGGACCGGGATGCGGATCGTGCGGGCCTGGTCGGCAATCGAGCGGGTGATGGCCTGGCGGATCCACCATGTCGCGTAGGTCGAGAACTTGTAGCCGCGGCGGTATTCGAACTTGTCCACCGCCTTCATCAGGCCGATGTTGCCTTCCTGGATCAGGTCGAGGAACTGCAGGCCGCGGTTGGTGTACTTCTTGGCGATGGAGATCACGAGGCGCAGGTTGGCCTCGATCATTTCCTTCTTAGCGTCGCGGCTGGCCTTCTCGCCCTCGTTCATCTTCTTGTTGATGTCCTTGAGGTCTTCCAGCGGCACCACGGCCTTGGCCTGGATGTCGATCAGCTTCTGCTGCAGCTCCTGCACCGGCGGCAGGTTGCGCGAAAGGATGACGGCGTAAGGCTTGCCGCTGGCGATTTCCTTCTCGGCCCAGTGCAGGTTCAGGATGTTGGGCGGGAAGGTCTTGATGAAGTGCTCTTGCGGCATGCCGCACTTGTCCACCACGATCTTGCGCAGTTCGCGCTCGTAGCGGCGCACGTCGTCCACCTGCGAGCGCAGCACGTCGCAGAGCTTCTCGATCGTCTTGACGGTGAAGCGCACCGTCATCAGCTCGGCACTGATCGCGCCTTGGGCCTTGTTGTAGGCGGGCGACTTGTAGCCGTCCTTCTCGAAGGCCTTGCGCATCTTGTCGAAGTTGGTGGACAGCGCGTCCAGCTTCACCAGCGCCGCGGCGCGCAGCTCTTCGAGCTTTTTGGTCAGGGCTTTGGAGCCGCCGTTGCCGTCGTCGTCGTCCTCTTCGTCGAACTCGTCGAAGTCTTCTTCGGCCACGTAGTCGTCGGCCTCGTCTTCGGCCACGAAGCCGTCCACCACGTCGGAGATCTGCATCTCGCCGGCGCGGATCTTGGTGGCGAATTCGAGGATATGGGCGATGGTCGTCGGCGAGGCCGAGATGGCCAGCATCATGGCCTGGAGGCCGCCTTCGATGCGCTTGGCGATCTCAATTTCACCCTCACGCGTGAGCAGTTCGACCGTGCCCATTTCGCGCATGTACATGCGCACCGGGTCGGTCGTGCGGCCGAATTCCGAGTCGACGGTGGACAGCGCGGCTTCGGCGGCTTCCTCGGCTTCTTCTTCGGTCGAGGTGCTGGTCGTGTTGCCCTGGATCAGCAGCGTGGCGGCGTCGGGCGCCTGCTCGTACACGGCGATCCCCATGTCGTTCAACATGGAGATGATGGCTTCGAGGATTTCCTCGTTGACCAGCTTCTCGGGCAGGTGGTCGTTGATTTCCTGGTGCGTCAGGAAGCCGCGCGTCTTACCCATTTTGATGAGCGTCTTCAGCTCATGGCGGCGCTTGGCGGCTTCTTCTTCGGTCAGTGCGGTTTCTTCCAGGCCGAACTCGCGCATCAGCGCGCGCTCCTTGGCGCGGCTGACCTTCATGCGCAGGGGCTTGGCCTTGGGCTTGTCTTCGGCTTCCTCGACCTCGGCCACTTCTTCGGTCTCGCCTTCCAGCTCGGCGTCGATGTCGGAGAGGTCGACCTCTTCCTCGACGGCCGGCTTGGCGCCCGCCTTCTTAGTGGTCGTCTCAGCCTTGGGCTTGCGGCCACGCTTGGGCTTGTCCTCGGTGTCTGCTGCCTTGGCAGTCTTGGCTGCGGGCTTGGCGGCTGCGGCGGTCTTGGCGGCCGGCTTGGCCGCCTTCGCAGGCGCAGCCGGTGCTGCGGCCTTGGCGCTGGCCTTGGCAGCGGGCTTCTTGAGTTCTTCAGCCTTGGGCGCGGTCTTCTTGGCAGTCATGCAGGTCCTCGGGAGGTCAGGATATGGAATTCGGAAATGCAGCAGCCACCTGGGGGCGAAACTGCCGCATTCAAGCGGGAGGTCGCCCCAGGTGGCTTCGTCACAGGCTCACTGAAGGGCCCGTGTGGCGCGCTCAAGATGGCGTGAACGTTCTTGATTGCAGCTCTTGGCGGATAAAGGTGGCCTTCTGAATAACCCAGTGTCTGCTGGGCGGCCGGGTCCGGAAGTGGCTGCCGTTACTCTTGGCGCGCTCGGAAAACCATCTATTGTCGCCGATTTTGTGGGGGCGAGTCAAAAACTTGCCGGTCAGTCTGCCGCGGGCGGGGGCGCTTTCAAGGCCTGGATGCGCTTGATCAACTGACCATAGTGCGCCAAGACCTCGCCTTGCGGATTGCTCGCCGCCAGCAGCTTGGCCTCGGCCTCCAACTGCATGATCCGTAGCCGGCGCAGCAGATCCTGCAGATCCTCGTAGCGCGATTCCTCGGCGGCATGGACGCCACCGACAAAGCGTCGCGCGCTGTCGAGCAGGCCGTCCTCCTGCAGCGCGGCTTCCAGTGCCGACCACGGCGCCGGGCCGTGGTTGACGAGAAAGCGCTCCAGCCACTGCACCAGCTCGCCGTGCGAGCTGGGCAGTTCGTGCAGCAGCTGATGATCCTCGGCGCTGAGTCGTTCCCATAAAAAGGAGTCCAGTAGCAACATGCGCATCGCATGGTCCGCTGGTGCCTGAGGCTGGCGACGGGGCGTGCCCTGAGTCGGGTCTTGAGGCTCGCGACGGCCTTTCCATCGGCCGGGTTCCCAATCCCTCTTCCGCTCGCGCTTGGGCGCCGGGCTGCCGCCGGATTCGTCGTGGGCCGGCGGCGGCTCCTCGCTGCGGTCCATGGCAGGGCCGGCATGCCAGAGCTTCATCAGCTCAGGCTCGGGCAGTTGCGCGCGGCGGGCCAGGTCGCCTAGCACGGCGCGCTTGAGCAGGCCCGAGGGCAGGGCACTCCACAGCGGCTTGGCGTTGTGGAGCATGCGTGCACGGCCCTCGGCCGTGGCCAGGTCGCAGCCCTCGGTCGCGGCTTCTTGAAGCTGGCGCGAGAGCGGCACGGCCTCGGCCACATAGCGCTCGAATCCCTCGGCGCCAAACTCGCGCACGTAGGAGTCCGGGTCATGCTCGGGCGGCAGGAAGAGGAACTTGACCGAGCGCGTGTCGGTGGCATGCGGCAGCGCCGCCTCAAGCGCTCGGCCGGCGGCGCGGCGGCCGGCGGCATCGCCATCGAAGCTGAACACCACCGATTCGGTGAAACGGAACAGCTTCTGCACATGCTCGGCCGTGCAGGCCGTGCCCAGCGTGGCCACGGCATTGCCGAAGCCGTTCTGTGCCAGGGCCACCACGTCCATATAGCCTTCCACCACCAGGGCGTAGCCGCGCTGGCGCAGGCCGGTGCGGCCTTCGAACAGGCCATAGAGCTCGCGGCCCTTGCTGAAGACGGGCGTCTCGGGCGAGTTCAGGTACTTGGGCTCGCCCTTGTCCAGCACGCGCCCGCCGAAGCCGATGAACTCGCCCTGCACATTGCGGATCGGGAACATGATGCGGTCGCGGAAGCGGTCGTAGCGCTTGTCTTCCTCGCCCGCAATGACCATGCCGGACTCTTCGAGCAACGGGTCGTCGTAGGCCGGGAAGGCGCTGGCCAGCGCGCGCCAGCCCTCGGGCGCATAGCCGAGCGCGAACTGCGCCGCGATTTCGCCCGTCAGCCCGCGGCCCTTGAGGTAATCAATCGCCCGCGGCGTCTTCTTGAGCTGCATCTTGTAGTGGCGCGCAGCGCGTTCCAGCACGTCGTTGAGCGTGTGCTGGCGCTCTTTCTGAGCCTTGGCCTTCTCGCGCTCTTCGGGGCTGCGCTCGTCCTCGGGTACCTGCATGCCGCATTGCTGGGCCAGGTCTTCCACGGCCTCCACAAAGCCCGCGCCGGTGTGCTCCATCAGGAAGCCGATGGCATTGCCATGCACGCCGCAGCCGAAGCAGTGGTAGGTCTGGCGGCTCGGGCTGACGATGAAGCTGGGCGACTTCTCGCCATGGAAAGGGCACAGGCCCTTGTGGTTGATGCCGGCTTTCTTGAGCTCAACATGGCGGCCCACCACCTCGACGATGTCGACGCGGGAGAGCAGGTCCTGGATAAAGCCGGGTGGGATCACCTGCCCAGTCTACTCATTCACTCGGCCACCTCGGCCTTGAGCGGCCGCTCGGCACTCAGTTGGGTCAGCCAGGGCGAACGCGCAAAGGCCTCGACCCAGGCCGCCACCTCCGCCGCCGGCATGGCACTGGCAATGCCATTGCCCTGGCCTTGCGAGCAGCCCAGGCGCAGGAGCGCGCGGGCGTGGGCCGCACTTTCCACGCCTTCGGCCACCACGCTGCAGCCGAAGTGGCGGGCCAGGCCCACCACGCCCTCGATCAGGGCCATGTCCTGCACGTCGATCAGCATGTTCTGCACAAAGCTGCGGTCGATCTTGAGGGCATCGACGGGCAGATTGCGCAGGTAGGTGAGGGTGGAGTAGCCGGTACCGAAGTCGTCTAGCGCAAAGCGCACGCCGAAGGCCTTGCAGCGCTGGATCAACCCATGCGTGGCATCCACGTCGGCCAGGGCTTCGGACTCCAGCACCTCCAGACACAGATGCGCCGCCACCGGCTCCGCATGGCGCTGGATCAGCTCCTGCAGGCGCTGGGTGAAGTCGGGCACCTGTAGCTGGCGGGCGGTCACGTTGACGCTCACTTCAAGCGTCAGCCCACCGGCCAGCCATTGCGCGCTCTGCTTGAGCGCCTGGCCGATGATCCAGTCGCCGACCTGCACCTCCAGGCCGGTGCCGGCGATCTGCGGAAGGAAGTCGCTGGGCGGCAGCAGGCCTTGCTCGGGGTGCTGCCAGCGCAGCAATGCTTCGACGCCCAGCACGCGGCCGGCGCGCATGTCGATCTTGGGCTGGTAGAAGAGCCGCAGCTCGCCGCTGTCCAGCGCCTGCTGCATACGGGCGATGGCGATCAGGCTGGCCTCGTCGCGCTGGCGCTTGGCGGTGTCGAAGAAGCGGAAATCGTTGTGGCCGGAATGCTGCTTGACGCGGTACAGCGCATGGCCCGCGTGGCGCAGCAGCGTCTCGGCCTCGGAGGTGTCGGCCGGATAGAGGGTGGCGCCGATGCTGGCGCTCAACTCGACCGACTGGTTCTCGTTCGGCGGCGGCAGCCGGCAAGGCAGGCGCAGCACGCCAAGCAGGCGGCCGAGGGCCTGCTTGGCTTCTTCCGCGTCGGCCGTGCGCAGGATCAGGCCGAACTCGTCTCCCGAGAGCCGCGCGATCACGTCGGACCATTGCGTGGAACTGCGCAGCGCGTCACGCAGGCGCTGGGCCATCTGCAGCAGCAAGGCGTCGCCGGTCCTCTCGCCGTGCTCGGCGTTGATGCGCTTGAACTGGTCCAGGTCGACCCGGCAGACGACCAGGCCGAAACCCTCGCGCTGGGCGACTTCAAGACCGTTGCGCAGCAGGCGCACGAACTCGTCCTGGTTCGGCAGGCCGGTCAGCGAATCGCTGTGAGTTTGAAGCTCCAGCTGCTGTTGCTGCTGCACGGTCTGCGTCAGATCGGTCACCGTCACCACGCGCAGGCGGGTGCCTCCGCCATGAGGCGAAGCCTCGGCGATGTTGGACACCGTCAGCTGGAGAGTGCAGGGCGAGCCATCTGCGCGCTCGGCCACCACCTTGGCGCGCCAGAATCCCTCGGACTGCAGTGCGGCCAGCATCTCCTCCGAGCTGGCGCCAGAGCGGCGCAGGCTGGGCGAAAGCAGCAGCGGCGTGGGCTTGCCGAGCAGCGATTCACGCTTGGCACTCATCATGCGGCAATAGCTGGGGTTGGCGTCGAGCACCCGATGCTGTTCGTCCACCACCAGCAGGCCTTCGTGCAGATGCTGGAACAGGCTCATGCTCATGCGCTGGCGTTCTTCGGCCGTGCGCTGCGCGCTGATGTCCGTGAGCAACATCAGCGCCTCGCTGGCGCGGCCCTGTGCGTCACGCTCCTGCACGTGCACGCGCAGCGAGTGCCAGCGCCATGCGCCCGTGCCGTGCACGGTGCCGAGCAACTGTGCAGGCGCGGGCAGGCGCAGCGATTGCACCTCAGTCTCGCCGCCACCGGGCGCGAGCAGGGCCAGTAGGGATTCGTTCACTCTCTCGCGATCCAGTGGATGGGCGATGTCCAGCCATTGGAGCGGGTCCACCCCGTCGGGCATGGGCATCGTGCACTGTTGCTCCCAGTGCGAGCCGGCTCGCAGGCCGCGGCCCGCTCGCCATTCGGCCACGCCAGTGCCATCGGCTTCCAGGGCGGCCATCCATCGTTGGCCCTCGGCCTGGCGCCAGACCTGGAGCGCGTCGCCGACCAGAGGCAGCAGCATCACGAGGCCGACCCCGCCCCAAAGCCAGCCCAGCGGCTCCAGCGAAGCGCCGGGGGACCACTGCCACAACGCCGCTGCCGCCGCGCCGATCACCAGTACGGAAAGCAGCAAGGCCGCCAGGGCGCGGGCGCGGCGCGCAGCCAGCAACGGTGCCATGACCATCAGGATGCCCACTGCCTGGCCAGCCCAGGCCGCGGCGGCCAGACCGGCCCATTGAACCCCCTGTTGAGGCAGGGCCATGCCGACCACAGGAAATAGAACGCGCAAGCCCAGCTCAGCGGCGGTTCCCAGCCCTGCATTCAAGGCCACGCCGATGCCGAGGAAGATCGCCAGATCGCGGGCCGAGCTGGGCTGCCCGCGGCGATTGTTGTTGCGCCACCCGAGGCTTTGCAGCAGGGTCAGGGAAAGGGCCGGCGTGGCAATGCCGATCATGGCCTGCAGCGCGGCGGGCCAGGGCGGCATGTTCTGCAGCCAGGCCAGGCCACCGTTTCCGGCGAGCAGGCCCAGGGCCATGGCCGGACCCCAGAAGTAGAGAGCCGCCAAGGCGATGCCCGCTTGCGGCCACAGCAGATTGATCGGGAGTGCGCCTGCGCTGGCCGGCCATTGCTCGGCCAGCCAGCCGGTGCTGAGCATGGCGCCGGTCACCACCATCAGGCGCAGGCACAAAACCAGCAGGGGGGCCGCGCGCGACCCGGTCGGCGGCTCGCCAAGGTTTTGAAGATCTTCGGGGGCCATGTCGTGTGTGGGGGTAGGGCGTGGATTTCGCCCCCAACAAAACTACCCGGCGCGAAACCAAAGAATGCTAGCAGTGCAGCCTGCTAGCCCCCACGCTCACTGCCCCTTCATTTGAGTGGGCAAACAGCGCAACAGCGGGTTTTCCTAAATGGGCGGACGCAGTCCGATCCGAAAAAACAAAAGCCACCCGCAGGTGGCTTGGAGAGATTCTTCAAGCGCCCGGCCAAGAGCCGGTGCCTTGACGATTCAGACGTGGAAATCGTCGAGCTTGGCGCCGCCGGCAATCGCGGCCTTGAGCCATTTGGGTTGCAGGCCGCGGCCGCTCCAGGTTTCTCCAGTGGCCTTGTTGCGGTACTTGGCAGCGACCTTGGAGGTTTTGCCGACCTTGGGCGTGCGCATGCTGAGGTCGGCCACCGTCAATCCATATTCGGACATCAGGCTCTTGACCTTGGAGACCGCCTCGGCGCGCTCCTTGTCCTTGGTTTGGGCAATTTGCTCATCAAGCGCAGCGCGCTGGGCCAAAAGGTCTTTCAGAGATGCCATCGTGCAATTCCTCGCATTGAATGGTTGATATCAACCACGGACGAGCCATTATATGCACGGGCCAAAGAAATACTCCAGACCGGATTTTGCGCAAATACCACCCTGAATACGTGATATTTGTCAGCTTTGCTGCAACAAGCCCTGTGCACAGCAGCAATCAGGGCGTCGGCGGGACGTAGCCCGCCGGCTGTTCGGCGCCAGCGCCGAAGAAAAACTGTTCCATCTGCCTTGCCAGATACTGCCTCGCCCGCTGGTCCGCCAGGTTCAGCCGGTTCTCATTCACCAGCATAGTCTGGTGCTTCATCCAGGCTGCCCAGGCTTCCTTGCTGACATTTTGATAGATGCGCTTGCCCAGTTCGCCGGGATAGGGCGCGAAATCCAGGCCTTCGCCTTCCTTCTTGAGATAAACACATTGCACGGTACGGGTCATGATGACTTCCTTGGTTCTTGGATTCGGGGGTGTTGGAAGCGCGATTAACCGAGCTTCTTGACCAGCACTTGCGAGCGCCGGTCCCAGTTGTATTTGCGCTTGCGCTCTTCCGGCAGCCATTCCGGGTCGACCTGCTGAAAACCGCGTTTGATGAACCAGTGCATGGTGCGCGTCGTCAGCACGAAGATACTGTTCAAACCCTGCTGCTTGGCGCGCTGTTCGATGCGCTTGAGAATGCGGTCGCCGTCGCCCTGGCCCTGCACTTCGGTAGAGACCGTCAACGCGGCCATTTCCGCCGTGTGCGCTTCCACATAAGGGTAGAGCGCGGCGCAGCCGAATATCACGCCGTCATGCTCGATGACGGTATAGGCTTCCACATCGCGCTCGATTTCATTGCGGTCTCGCTTGACCAGGGTGCCGTCGCGCTCGAAGGGTTCAATCAGCGCCACGATACCGCCCACGTCGTCGGCCGTGGCCTCGCGCAGGCTTTCCAGCTTTTCATCGACGACCATGGTGCCGATGCCGTCGTGCGTGTAGACCTCCTGCAGCAGCGCGCCATCCACGCTCAGCGGCAGGATGTGCGAGCGTTCCACGCCGGCCTGGCAGGCCTTCACGCAATGGCGCAGGTAGAACGCCACGTCGGTCGGCTGGGTCGGGGGCGGCAGGTTTTGTAGCAGGCGGATGGCATCGGCCAGGGCCAGCTCGGTGTCGATCGGGCTTTCCGGATCGGTTGGGTCTTCGTGCACGCCGTTCACCTCGGTCAGGAAGAGCAGCTTGTCGGCCTGCAGCGCGATGGCCGTGTAGGTGGCCACGTCTTCCATGGTGAGGTTGAAGGCCTCGCCCGTGGGTGAGAAGCCGAAAGGCGAGAGCAGCACCACGGCACCGCTGTCGATGGCGCGCTGGATGGCGGCCGCATCGACCTTGCGCACCAGGCCGCTGTGCTGGAAATCCACGCCGTCCACGATTCCCACCGGCCGGGCGGTGAGGAAATTGCCGGAAACCACCCGCACCGTGGCATTGGCCATCGGCGTGTTGGGCAGGCCTTGCGAGAAAGCCGCCTCGATCTCGAAGCGCAGCTGGCCCGCCGCCTCCTGGGCGCAGTCGAGCGCGATGGGGTCGGTGATGCGGATGCCCTGGTGGTAATGCGGCTGCTGACCCTTGGCGGCCAGTTGCTCGTTCACCTGCGGGCGGAAGCCGTGCACCAGCACTATCTTGATGCCCATGGCGTGCAGGATGGACAGGTCCTGCACGAATGCATTGAGCTTGCCGGCCGCCACCAGCTCGCCCGGCATGCCGACCACGAAGGTCTCGCCGCGGTAGGCGTGGATGTAGGGCGCGACAAAGCGGAACCAGGGAACGAAGGTGTGGGGAAAGACGAGGCTCATGAAGACGGAATTGTGCAGGATCGGGCCGGCCCGCGTTCGTGTGAGCTGAGCGTTATCTGTGTTGTCGACGCTGCTGGGATAATTCGCCGCAGTGAATTCCAAGTCTGCTCCCCCCTCCCGCCCTCGCAGCGGCCCGCCCGCCAACCCGCTGCCACCCATCAACTTCCCCGAATCGCTGCCGGTTTCCAGCCGGCGCGAGGAGATCATGCGGGCGCTGGCCGACCACCAGGTCGTCATCGTCTGCGGCGAGACTGGCTCGGGCAAGACCACCCAGTTGCCCAAGATCGCCCTGGCGCTGGGCCGCGGTCGCGCCAACACGGGCAAGCTGATCGGCCACACGCAGCCGCGGCGCATCGCCGCCAGCAGCGTGGCCAAGCGCATTGCCGAGGAACTGAAGACGCCGCTGGGCGAGATCGTCGGCTACAAGGTGCGTTTCCAGGATCGCCTGCAGCCCGGCGCCAGCGTCAAGCTGATGACGGACGGCATCCTGCTGGCCGAGACGCAGACCGATCCGCTGCTCAAGGCCTATGACACGCTGATCATCGACGAGGCGCACGAGCGCTCGCTGAACATCGATTTCCTGCTCGGCTACCTGCGCGAGATCCTGCCGCGCCGGCCCGACCTGAAGGTGATCGTCACCTCGGCCACCATCGACGCGGACCGCTTCGCGCAGCACTTCGCTTCGATCAAAGGCCCTGCGCCTGTATTGACGGTCAGCGGGCGCCTGTTCCCGGTCGAGCAGCGCTACCGGCCATTTGAAGAATCGCGCGAGTACGACCTCAACAACGCGATCTGCGATGCCGTGGACGAGTTGTGGCGCGAAGGCGGTGGCGACGTGCTCGTCTTCCTGCCCGGCGAGCGCGAGATCCGTGAGGCCGCCGAGGCACTGCGCAAGCACCACCCGCCTGGCGTGGAGGTTTTGCCGCTGTTTGCGCGCCTTTCGCAGGCCGAGCAGGACCGCGTGTTCGAGCCGCACGGCAACCGCCGCATCGTGCTGGCGACCAACGTGGCCGAGACCTCGCTCACCGTCCCCGGGATCCGTTATGTGATCGACCCCGGCCTGGCGCGCGTCAAGCGCTACAGCTACCGCAACAAGGTCGAGCAGCTGCAGATCGAGTCCATCAGCCAGGCCGCCAGCAACCAGCGCGCCGGTCGCTGCGGCCGCGTGGCCAACGGCATCTGCATCCGGCTCTACGAAGAGAAGGAATTCAACGAGCGGCCGAAGTTCACCGACCCCGAAATCCTGCGAAGCTCGCTAGCCGGCGTGATCCTGCGCATGAAGGCGCTGCACCTGGGCGTGATCGATGACTTCCCCTTCATCGAGCCGCCGCCGCGCAAGGCTGTGGCCGACGGCTACCAGCTACTAGCCGAACTCGGCGCGGTGGACGAACTCAACGAATTGACGGAGCTCGGCCGAGAGCTGTCCAAGCTGCCACTGGACCCGCGCGTGGGCCGCATGATTCTCGAAGCCCGCAAGCGCGATGCGCTGACCGAAGTGCTGATCATCGCCAGCGCGCTTTCGGGCCAGGACGTGCGCGACCGGCCGATGGAACAGCAGCAGGCCGCCGACGAGAAGCACAAGAAGTTCGACGACGAGAAGTCGGAGTTCATGGGCTACCTCAAGCTCTGGAAATGGCTGGGCGAAAGCAAGGGCGGCGAAGGCGAGCACAAGCTCAGCAACCGCAAGCAGGAACAACTGCTGCGCGATAACTTCGTGTCTGTACGGCGTGTGCGCGAGTGGCGCGACATCCATTCGCAGCTGCACACCGTGGTGGCCGAGCAGGGCTGGCGGCTCAATGGCGCGCCGGCTACCTACGAGCAGGTCCACCTCTCGATGCTGGCCGGCCTGCTCGGCAATATCGGCCTCAAGAGCGATGACGACGATTGGTATCTCGGCGCGCGCGGCATCAAGTTTTGGCGCCATCCAGGCGCGCACCTGAGCAAGAAGCCGGGCCGCTGGATCGTCGCTGCGGAACTGGTGGACACCGCGCGCCTATTCGGCCGCGGCATCGCCGCCATCGAGCCGCAATGGCTGCCCGGCATCGCCGGACATCTGATCAAGACCCAGCTGGCCGAGCCGCATTGGGAAAAGAAGGCCGCCGAGGTGATCGCGCTGGAGCGCGCCACGCTCTACGGCATCGTTATCTACAGCAACCGGCGCGTGAACTTCGGCCGTGTCGATCCCGCAGCGGCGCGGCAGATCTTCATCCGCGAGGCTCTGGTCAACGGCGATTGGGAGAGCCGTCTGCCTTTCATCGCGCACAACCGTCGCCAGATCGCCAAGGTCGAGGAGCTCGAGCACAAGTCGCGCCGGCAGGACGTGCTGGTCGATGACGAGCTGATCTACGCCTACTACGACGCGCATCTGCCGCCCGAGGTCTGCTCCGGCGCAACGCTCGAGAAGTGGTGGCGTGAGGCGAGCAAGGCCGAGCCCAAGCTCCTGCACATCAGCCGCGAAGAACTGATGCGCCACGAGGCGGCCGGCATCACCAGCAACGCCTTCCCCAAGACGCTGCGGCTCGGCGGTGTCGATTGCATAACGAGTTACCTGCATGAACCCGGAGATGCGCGCGACGGCGTCACCGTCACTGTGCCGATCTACGCGCTCAACCAGGTGTCCGAGGAGCGCTGCGAATGGCTGGTGCCCGGCATGCTCGAAGCCAAGGTCACGGCCCTGCTCAAGAGCCTGCACCAGCGGCCGCGTTCACGGCTCGTGCCGCTGCCGGATTTCGTGGCCGAGTTCGTGGAATTGAATCCCTTTGCGCAGGGCAGCCTGATCGAAGTGCTGCTCAAGGCCGTCCGCGATCGGACGCAGCTGGCCATCCAGCGCAACGACTTCAAGCTCGAGCAGCTGCAGGCGCACCTGTTCATGAACTTCCTGGTGGTGGACGAGCATGGCCGCCAGCTCGGCATCGGCCGCAATCTGGCTGCGCTCAAGGCCGAGCTTGGCGGGCAGGCGCGTTCGGCTTTCCAGGCGCTGGCGGCGCTCAAGTTGCCGGCCGCTGCGCCCGTCGCCGCGCCCACCGCGGCCGCGCCAAAAGCGCAAGCCGACAACAAGCCCAAAGCGCCCGTGCAGGACAGCGCCGCGCGCTACACCGACTGGAGCTTTGGCGAGCTGCCCGAGCTGATGGAAGTGAGGAAGGGCGCGCAGACCCTGATCGGCTTTCCAGCCCTGATCGACAAGGGCGCGCATGTGGAGATCGAGGTCTTCGACGAGCCCGACATGGCCGCCGCTAAGCACCGAGCCGGCCTGCGCCGCCTCGTCGCCTTGCAGCTGAAGGAGCCGCTCAAGTACCTCGAGAAGAACATCCCCGACTTGCAGAAGATGTCGGTGCTGTACATGGCCCTGGGCACGGCCGAGGAGCTGCGCGACCAGATCATCGGCGTGGCGCTGGACCGTGCCTTCCTGACCGAGCCGCTGCCGACGGACGTCTTCGCCTTCAAGCGCGTGATCGAGGAGGGCCGTTCGCGCCTGAACCTGATCGCGCAGGAGGTGGCGAGGCAGACCAACGTGGTGCTGACGGAGTTCGCGGCGGCCAGCCGCAAGCTCAAGGATGCCCGCGCACCCAAGGAAGTGGCCGAGGACATCGCAGCGCAGCTGCAAGGACTGGTCCACAAGCGCTTCCTGTTCAGCACGCCATGGTCGCAACTCCAGCATTTGCCGCGCTACTTGAAGGCCGTCACGGCGCGCCTGGACAAGTTGCGCGCCGATCCTGCACGCGACGCCAAGCTGATGGCCGAGCTGAAAACTCTGGAGCAGCGCTACACGCGCCGCCTGGCCGAGCGCAAGGGCGTGGCCGATGCGCGCCTGGATGACTTCCGCTGGCAGTTGGAGGAGCTGCGCGTGAGCCTGTTCGCGCAGGAATTGCGGACCCCGCAACCGGTCAGCGTCAAGCGCCTGGAGAAGGTCTGGCAGCAGATGGATCGGTAGTGATTGCTAACGGCGCCGTCCAGCTGACAGCGCGCTTGCATCGGCGCACAATTTCCCTGTGACTTATCGCCGACCGGGACTTTCGCAAGGCTTGCATGCGTGAATACCGCAGCGTTTTGACGCCAGTTCTGCCAATTATTTGGTGTGGAAATGTGTCAAATGAGGCCAAACTAGGGCCGACGGCAGGCCTTGACGGAGGCAACCTGCCGCTTGTCCGAAGCAGTTCTGCAGTTCCCTGAATCATCGTGGCCGAATCAACAACAGAAACCACCCCCAGCAGCACTGCCGCAGCAGCGCTTCAACGTCGCTTTGGCCGTTTCGAGCTGCGCGCGCTGCTCAACAAGAGCCAGCGCAGCATGCTCTGGCTGGTCTTTGACGAGCGCCTCGGGCAGGAGCTGCTGCTGGCCATGCCGCGCCAGGCGCCCAACAGCGTGGCGGCGCGCGAGCACTGGATCAAGTCCGTCAACGCCGCGGCGCGTGTGCAGCACCCCAACATCGTGCCGGTGATCGAGGTCGGTCACGTCGAGCAATGGCCTTATGTGGCCTATGACCGCGCCATGGGCGAGACCCTGGACGAGCGCCTGGCCAAGCAGGCAGCGCCGCTGCCCATCGAGGCGGCCGACTGGTTGGCCCAGTATCTGCTGGGCCTGGCTTTTGCGCATGAGGCCGGCCATGCCCATCGCAATGTGCAGGGCAGCTCGCTGCTGATCGACGCCAACAACAAGGTGCGCCTGATCGGCCTGGAGGTGGTGCAGGAGATCTTCCCGCCCGATGTGGACCCGGCCAATGCCGTGCACCGTCCGGTGCGCGAATGCGCGGCCGAAGACGTGCTGTGCACGGGCCTGATGCTGCATCGCATCCTGACGGCCAAGCCGGTGCTTGACCGCAGCGACGTTGCGGAGATCCTGCCGCTGATGCAGCCGCAGGGCCACGAGATCGTGCGCCTGGGCTGGGAGACGCCGCACCCGATTCCCGATCCCTTGCGCGCCATTGCCAACCGTTCCACCGACCGCCTGCCCCGCCAGCGCTACCAGGTCGCCCGCACCTTTGTGCGCGCGCTGGAAGGCTGGATGGCCGCGGCGTCGAGTGACGACGGCGGCCCCATCGCCCTGCTGATCGACAAGCTGCAGCGCATGGGCCACCTACCCACCACCACCACGCAGTTCAACAACGTGGCGGGCTCTTCGGGCTTTGCCACGCAGCATACGGCCGCGCTGTCGGACCTGGTGCTCAAGGACATGGCGCTGAGCCTGGAGCTGCTGCGCCGGGTCAACAACTCGCTCAAGCAAAACGGCGCGGCGGTGGACGGCACGGTGCTGAACATGCAGCGCGCCATTGCCATGATGGGCCTTGAAGGCCTGCAGAACGCCGCGCGTTCGCTCAAGCCCTGGCCTGGCCCGCTCAACGAGCAATCGGCCGAGATGCTGCGCAGCCTGATGCGCCGCGTGCAGCGCGCCGGCCAGATCGCGCAGGCGCTGCGGCCGGCCGGCTATGACGCCGAGGTGGTCTACCTGATCACGCTGATGCAGAACCTCGGCCGCCTGCTGGTGCAGTACCACTTCCCGGACGACGCGCAGCAGATCCGCCAGCTGATGATCCCGCCCGAGCCGACCGAGGACCAGCCCAACCCGCCGGGCCTGACCGAGCAGGCGGCCTCGTATGCGGTGATGGGCTGCGATCTGGAGTCGCTTGGCGCCGCGGTGGCGCGCTACTGGAGCCTGGGCGACGAACTGCTGCACATGATCCGCCGCCAGCCGCCCAGCGCCGCCGTGCGCCCGCCGACCAGCGACGCCGATCAGCTGCGCCTGACCGCCAGCCTGGCCAACGAGATCGTCGACGCGCTGGCCCTGCCCGCCAACAAGCAGCAGGGCGCCATCGAGGCAACCACGCGCCGCTATGCGCGAGCCCTGGGGCTCGGGCTCAAGGACGTGCAGCTGGCCATCAATCCCGAAACTGCGCCGCCCGGTGGCCTGGCGGCAGCGAGCGATCAACCGGCCGCTGTGGCCGATCCCAAGCCTTCGCCCCTGCGTGGAAAGCTGGCCGGCCGACCTGAAGTCGGACAGGCCGGGAACCACGGTCGATGAGTTCCTTCCAGGACCTGCATCGCCAGCGTCGTTCCTCTTCCAGCACTGCCGCCATGCCTGCCGAATCTCTCTTGCCGCCGCCGCCCGTCGTCGGGCGCTTCAAGCTCCTGCAGAACCTGGGGCAGGGCGCGCAAGCCACGGTCTGGCTGGCCCATGATCCGCGGCTGGACCGCGAAGTGGCCGTCAAGCTGCTGCGCCCCGGCTCCGATCCGCTGGCGGTGGAGGACTGGCTCAACGAGGCTCGCGCCGTCAGCCGCCTGGCGCATCCCAATATCGTGCCCGTCTTTGAGGCCGACACGCAGGGCAAGCAGTCCTACATGGTGTTCGAGTATGTGCCCGGCGGAACGCTGGCCGAACGCCTGCGCGGCAAGAAGGCCATGCCCGCGCGCCTGGCCGTGGAACTGGCGATGGGCGTGCTCGACGGGCTCGAAGCGGCTCATGCCGCGGGCGTGATCCACCGCGACCTCAAGCCCAGCAACATCCTGATCGATGCGCAGGGCCGGGCCCGCGTGATGGACTTCGGCATCGCCGTGCGCATGTCCGACGTGGGCCGCCCGCAGCGCGTGGTGGGCACGCCCGGCTATATGTCGCCCGAGGCGGCCAAGGGCCTGAAGCCGAGCCCGCAGATGGACGTGTTTGCCTGCGCCGTGCTGCTTGCGGAGATGCTCTCGGGCCAGCGCCTCAACTACGACCCCGACCCCTGGCGCGCGGTGAAGCGCGTCAGCGAGACCGACCTGATGCTGCCCACCGGCCTGGCCGCTGATGTGGACGACGAACTGCGCGCCGTGGTGCAGCGCGGCCTGGCGCGCGACATGGCGCAGCGCTGGCCCAGCGCGCGCTCCTTCCGCGATGCGCTCTCGGCCTGGCTGCATCCGGTGCTCAAGCCCGAGGGCGACGGCGGTTCGGACAACGCCACGCTGGAATTCCTGCTGCGCCGCATGCGGCTCAAGACCGACTTTCCGGCCATGTCCGATGCGGTCGGCCGCATCCAGCGCCTGACGATGTCGGAGAACGAGAACCTCACCACGCTCTCCAACGAGATCCTCAAGGACGTGGCGCTGACCCACAAGTTGCTGCGTCTGGTCAACACCGTGCAGTTCAGCCAGGCCAGCGGCTCGGTCAGCACCATCTCGCGCGCCGTGGCCTTGGTGGGTTTTGCGGGCATCCGCAACCTGGCGATGTCGCTGATCCTGCTGGAGCGCATGGAGAACCAGGGGCATGCCCAGGTGCTACGCGAAGAATTCTTGCGCTCGCTGATGGCGGCCTCGCTGGCCAGCGAGCTGTGCCTGAACGGGCGCGAGACCGAGGAAGCTTTTCTCAGCGCCATGTTCCACAACCTCGGCCGCATGCTGACCGAGTTCTACTTCCCCGAAGAAGCGCAGCAGATCCGCCGCATCGTGCGCCCCGAGCCCAGCCCCACCGGCCACCGCGCGCCGCCGCTGAGCGAAGGCATGGCTTCGGCCCAGGTGCTCGGCATCAGCTTCGAACAGCTGGGCCTGGGCGTGGCGCGCCAATGGGGCCTGCCGGAGAACCTGCAGCGCAGCATGATGCGGCCCGATGGCGATCCGCCCTCGCGTGCGCTGGAGAACAGCGCCGACCGCCAGCGCTGGCTGGCGCGTGCGGCCAACGACGTGGCCGACGTCATCCTGCAGACCGACCCGGCCGAAGCCCACGCCCGCGTGCGCGCCATGGCGCAACGCTATGCGCGCGCCTTGGGCGTGAGTGCCGAGCATTTTCAAAAATCAGCCGATCTGGCCCGGCAGCGCCTGGGCCAGATGGCGCGGGCCATGGAGATCAAGGTCGCCAAGAATTCGCCCGCGCAACGCCTGCTCGCGCCGCTCACGCCGTCGATGGACGATTCGATCGCCGAGAACGAGCTTCAGCCCACGCAGGTGATGGAACCCACGGCACCGCTCAACGTCCAGCAGCGCACGCGTGAGCAGGCCGTGGAGGTGCTGGCCCTGGGTGTGCAGGACATCACCAACGCCATGGTCGAGACGCAGTTCAAGGTCAACGAACTGGTCCGCATGGTGCTAGAGACCATCTTCCGCGCCCTGGGTTTCCGTCGCGTGATCTTCTGCCTGCGCGACCCCAAGACCGATGTGCTGACGGGCCGCTTCGGCCTGGGCGAAGGGGTGGAGAACGTCGCGACCCTGTTCAAGGTGCCGCTGAAGGTTCCGGCCGGTGGGCAGGCCGATCTCTTCGCCGCGGTCTGCCAGCGCGGCGTCGACACCTTGATTGCGGACACCTCGGCACCCAAGATCCGCGAACGGCTGCCGGGCTGGTTCCTCGAAACGCCAGCGCATGCGGCTAGCTTCGTCGTGCTGCCCCTAATGATCAAGGGCTCGCCTTTCGCGATGATTTATGCCGATAAGAACCCCGCCGGCAGCATCGACCTGGGCGAGAAGGAGCTCTCGCTCTTGCGCACGCTGCGCAACCAGGCCGTGATGGCTTTCAAGCAGGCATCCTGATCAACGACCGTGGTCGCCGCGATAGCCGTGCTCGTAGTGGTCGTGGTAGTAGCCGCCGCGCGGTGGCAGGATGATGCAGCCGCTCAGTGCTGCGGCAAGCAGGCTGGCGATGGTGAGGGTGATTAAGCGTCGCATGGTGCGTTGACTCTTGAGTGGAGGCACTGAAGAAACGCCCGGCGAGCCTGATTGGCCGACCGCCGTAACGCATGCTTACGTCTACAGTCGTTCACAAAGGAAGAGGGGGTTGACGAGCCCTAGCCCCGGCACTGGTCACAACAGTTAGGGCTGCTTGGTTCCCCACCTGACCCGGTTGGCCGTGCTTCCATGCGAGGAGGCCCGTCAGCGGACATTGTACCCCTCGTCCGTGAGTACACGGACGATCCCGCGAGGGGATGGCGATTGAAGCCGGCAGTGGCCGGCTTCAACATCGCCCGCCGGAGCGCCTTGGGAGCGTCCCGGCGCCGCGCCGAAATACGAGCATCGTCTTCGGCTAGAAGCCTTGCCGTGTGTACGAGAGCATCATCACCAGAATCAGCAGTAACAGCGCGATCACATAACCGGCCTGGTGGAAGCGGCCCTGGCCCAGCGACCAGTGCGCGGCCGCGAAGTAGCCGCAGATCGCGATCAGCTTGAGCAGCAGCCAGGTGTCGCGCAGCAGGCTGTAGTGCAGGTTCACCCACAGGCTCAAGCCCGAGACGGCGAGCAGGGTGTTGCAGCCGAAGGCCAGCACGAGCAGGCGGCTGTCCTTGGCCCAGGCCTGCGCGCGCGGGGTGCCGAACTGCCAGACCAGGCCGCGGCTAAGGAAGAGGATGGCGCTGGCCCACGCCGTCTTGGCGTGCCAGTCGACCATCTGCGTGTAGAACCAATCCATCGCTTGAGCTTCGCCGTCGGCCGCTGCACTGTCAATGCAGCTAACCCGTTAGCGCAGTTGCAGATCGTCGTCGCTGAAGCGGATGTTCAGGGGCTCGATCAGCAACTGCTTCGGGCCTTCTTCGAGTGCACCGGCCACCCAGGCATCGATGCCGCAAGCCTGGGCCACTTCTACCGTGCGCGCTGCATCGGCAGCCGGCACGAAGATCGCAAAGCCTGCGCCCATATTGAGCGTGGAGTAAGCCTCGCGGTCGTCCTGCTTGGCGTGCTCCTGCATGAACTTCAGCACCGGCGTGACGGGCGGCACGGCGTGGATGCGGTAGGTCAGCTGGGCCGGATGGCGCAGCAGCTTGCGCCAGCCGTGGCCGGTGATGTTGGCGCAGTAATGCGGAGTGATGCCGGCCTTGTAGAGCGCCTCGGTGACAGGCGAATAAAGCACCGTTGGCGCCAGCAGCGCATCGCCGTAGCTGAGGCCCGGCTGCACTTCGGTCAGGTAGCCGTTCGGCAGGCGCTCGACCAGCTTGCGCGCGAGGCTCAGGCCGTTGGCATGGATGCCGCTGGAGGCCAGCAGCACGATGGCATCGCCCGCTCCGAGCTTGTCGCCGACCGAGAGCCGTTCTTTCGGATTGATGAGGCCAGTGCACGAGGCTGCCAGGTCGATGCGGCCTTCTTCCACGATGCCGGCCAGCGCGGGCGTTTCACCGCCGCCCCAGGCCACCTGGCAGGTGTCGCACGCCTTTTTCCAGCCCTCGACCAGCGCCTGCGCGCGCAGCTTGTCGCCAAACCAGTCGGAGCCGCCTGCGGCCCAGTAGGCCTGCACCACCAGGGGCGTGGCGCCGACGGTGATCAGGTCGTTGATGGCCATGGCGATGGTGTCCTGCGCGATGGCCGCGTAGTAACTGGCCTTGCCCGTGAGCCGGGCCATCTCGTCGGCCACCAGGGTCTTGGTGCCCAGGCATTCGACGATGGAGGCCATGTAGAACGGGCCCACGTCCACCACATAGGCGGATTCGCCGCGCGAGGCCAGGATTTCGGAGAAGCCGTGCACGCCCAGGTGGGCGCCCGTGGCCGCGGCTGCGCGCTGGGCCGAGATCTTCAGCGGGTCGATCAGGTCGTAGTTGACGCCGGCCTGCTCATAACTGAGGGTTTCGGCGGAGGAGGGGGCTTGGTGGCTGCTCATGGGCAGGGATTATCTCAGCCCTCGCCGCGGCGGCCGCGCGAGGAGCCAACCTTAGAATGCTGCCATGAGTTATCAGGTCCTCGCCCGCAAGTACCGCCCCCACAGTTTTGAAGAGCTGGTGGGCCAGGAGCACGTGGTGCAGGCGCTTGCCAATGCACTGACTCAGGGCCGCTTGCACCATGCCTATCTGTTCACCGGCACGCGCGGCGTGGGCAAGACCACGGTCTCGCGCATCCTGGCCAAGAGCCTCAACTGCACCGGCGCCGATGGCCAGGGCGGCATCACGGCCCATCCCTGCGGCGTTTGCGAGGCTTGCCGCGACATCGACTCGGGCCGCTTCGTCGATTACGTGGAGCTCGACGCGGCCTCCAACCGTGGCGTCGAGGAGATCTCGCAGCTGCTCGACCAGTCCGTCTACAAGCCGGTGGTCGGCCGCTTCAAGGTCTACATGATCGACGAAGTGCACATGCTCTCCACCCATGCCTTCAACGCCATGCTGAAGACGCTTGAAGAGCCGCCCGATTACCTCAAGTTCGTGCTCGCCACCACCGACCCGCAGAAGGTGCCGGTGACCGTGCTCTCGCGCTGCCTGCAGTTCAATCTGCGGCCGATGGCACCATCGCATGTGCTCTCGCATCTCACCCATGTGCTGGAAGCTGAACAGGTGCCGGCCGAGCCGGGCGCATTGCGATTGCTCTCGCGCGCCGCGCGCGGCTCCATGCGCGATGCGCTCTCGCTGACCGACCAGGCGATCGCCTTCGGCGCCGGCAAGCTCGAAGAAGCCGCCGTGCGCCAGATGCTGGGCAGCGTAGACCGCGGCCATGTGGTCGCCATCCTCGACGCGCTGATCGCGGGCAGCGGCCCTGCCGTGGTGGCCCAGGCAGACAATCTGCGCAGCCTTGGCCTTTCGGCTGCCGGAACGCTGGAAGATCTGGCCAATCTGCTGCAGCTGATGGCCGTGGCGCAAGCAGCGCCCGGTGCGCTGGACGAGCAGGAGCCCGACACCGCTGAAGCACGCCGCCTGGCCGCTCTGCTGCCGGCCGACGAGGTGCAGCTGATGTACAGCATGGCCTTGCATGGCCGGCAGGAATTGCCGCTCGCGCCCGATGAATACGCGGGCCTGCTGATGGTGCTGTTGCGCATGCTCAGCTTTCGTCCCGGCGCGGTTGGCGCTGTGCTGAACAAGCCGGCGGCTACGACAGCCCCTGCGCCCGTGGCCAAGCCTGCGCCTGCCCAAGCCGCGCCGCAGGTGATGCACGTGGCAGAACCTGCTGCGCCGCCGTATGGGGCGAGGCCGGCAACTGCAGCCGTCGATCACAGCGCCCGCTTGCGTCCGCGCGCCGCGCCGCCTGCGCCGGCCGAACCCGAGCCGGTACCCGTACCCGTACCCAAGCTGCAGGCCCACGCTGACGAGCCGCCACCTTGGCTGGACGACGCGCCCGCTGCCGACGACGAGGGCATGACCAGCGAATCGGTGGCGTCTGTTGCCACCGAACCTGAGAGTTATGCCTCCAACGCCGGCGCCCCCGTGCCGCTCAAGCCCACCGAGGCCGGCGAGCGCTGGGCCGAGCTGGTCCAGGGCGCCGAGATCACCGCGCTCGTGCGCACCCTGGCCATGCAGGCGCAATGCCTGAGCATCGACGAGCAGGGCGGCGTGCAGACCTTCCACCTGCGCGTGGAAAGCGACTCGCTGCGCCAACCGGCCTTGCGCGACAAGCTGCAAGCCGTGCTGAGCGTCCATCTGCAGCGCGAGGTCCAGGTGACGGTCGAACCCGGCGTGGCCGAGGATTCGCCCGCGCTGCGCGACCAGGCCGCCGCCCAGGCTCGCCTGCGCGCGGCCGAACAGATTGTTTTCGACGACCCGGTTGCGCAGGCGCTGCTGGCTCAATTCAAGACAGCACGCATCGTTCCGGGTTCCATCAAACCCATTCACTGATTTAGGAGAAGTCACCATGATGAAGGGTCAAATCGCCGGCCTGATGAAGCAGGCGCAGGCTATGCAGGACAACCTCAAGAAGGCGCAGGAAGAGCTCGCTAACATCGAAGTCGAAGGCCAGTCGGGCGCCGGCCTGGTCAAGGTCGTGATGACCTGCAAGAACGAGGTCCGCCGGGTCACCATCGACCCCAGCCTGCTGACCGACGACAAGGACATGCTCGAAGACCTCGTGGCCGCGGCTTTCAACGACGCGGTGCGCCGTGGCGAGCAGGTCAGCTCGGAAAAGATGGGCAAGCTGACTGCCGGCATGCCCCTGCCTCCCGGCATGAAGTTTCCTTTTTGAGCGCTTTAGAAGCACTGATCGAGGCGCTCAAGCGCCTGCCCGGCGTGGGCCAGAAATCGGCCCAGCGCATGGCTTATCACCTGCTGCAGCATGACCGCGCCTCGCTCGCTCGCATGGCCGACGCGCTCAAGGCGGCGGGCGAGCAGATCGGCCATTGCCAGCGCTGCCACACCTTCAGCGAGAACGCACTCTGCGAGATCTGCTCTGACCCGGCCCGCAACGCCAGCCTGCTGTGCGTGGTGGAGTCGCCGGCAGACCAGGCCGCGCTGGAGCGCACCGGCTCTTATGCGGGGTACTACTTCGTGCTGCTGGGCCGACTCTCTCCGCTCGACGGCCTGGGCACGCGCGAGATTGGCGCGGCCGAGTTGCTGGCGCGCGCGGCCGACGGTGCCGTGCGCGAGGTGATCCTCGCCACCAGCTTCACGGCCGAGGGCGAGGCCACGGCCCATGTGCTGTCCGAGGCGCTGCGCTCGCGCGGCATCAAGGCCACGCGGCTGGCGCGCGGCGTGCCCGTGGGCAGCGAGCTCGAATACGTGGACCTGGGCACCATCGCGCACGCCCTCGTCGATCGCCGCTGAATCAGGACTTCAGCGCGGCACGAACTTCTGCACCCGCTTGCCGGTGTCCACCTCGCCCGCGTAGAGATTGCCTTGCGAGTCCACGGCCAGGTCATGGACCCAATGGAACTCGCCGGCGTAGCGGCCGCCGCGGCCGAACAGGCTGACCGGCGCACCGGTCTGGCGGTTCAGGATCTCGATCTCGTTGTTGCGGCCGTCGGCCATGATCAGCCACTTCTGTTCAGGGTCGCGTGAGATCACCAGGTCCCACACCGAGCCGTTGCCGGCCGTGTTGGGCTCGACGCTGAACTCCTTGACGAAGCTGCCGTCCTTATGGAACACCTGCACGCGGTTGTTGAGCCGGTCGCAGACGTAGACCAGCCCGTCCCGCGCGATGCGCGCGCAATGCACGGGCGAGCCGAAATGCTCCAGCTGTTGCGGCGTGGGCGGCGCGGTGCGCCGGCCTGTCGGCTTCTCGCCATCCACGGGCGGCTTGCCGAAAGCACCCCAGTGCCGCTTGTAGGCGCCGGTGTCGGCGTCGAAGACGATCACGCGCCGGTTCTGGTAGCCATCGGCTACGTAGACTTCGTGCGCCGCATTGTCCACCTCCACGCCGGCCGGGCGGCCCATGCGGGTGATGTCATTGCTGTTGGTCTGCGGGCCGACCTTGCCGATCTGCAGCAGGAACTTGCCATCGGCCGTGAACTTGAGCACCTGCCCGTCCTGCTCGCCGTTGCCGGTGATCCAGACGTTGTTCTGCGCGTCCACATGGATGCCGTGCTCATTGCCCGGCCAGTCGTAGCCGGCGCCCGGCCCGCCCCAGGATCGCAGCAGGCGCCCCGCGGCGTCGAACTCCAGCACCGGCGGCGCGGGCAGGCAGCATTTGGACAGCGGCGGTTTGGCACCGGCGCCGGCCTCGTCATCGCTGAGGCTGCGTGGTCGCTGCAGCACCCAGACATGGTCGGCCGCATCCACCGCCACGCCGCTGACCTGGCCGAGGATCCAGTGGTTCGGCAGGGGCTGAGGCCAGCTGCTGTCCACCTGGTAGCGAGGCGGCGCATCCGCGCTGCTGCTGCTGGCCGCGCTCGTGGCGATCCAGCTCAGGCAGACGCTGCAGGCCACGGCCACGCGCCAGAGGTTCGGGAGCAAACGCATGGGGAGTCTCCTTGATAGTTTTCCTTTGCATCCGCCGCAAGCGCGGGCGGGCCTGCTCTTGTAGCCAATTCCGCGCAGGCGCGATAGCCGCAATTGCCACATGCGCTTGCCCAGGCGCTCGTTGCGGAGCCGCGGACGCCGGGCGTTACATTGCTGGCTTTGGGGCGGCCCCGTTCTGGCGGCCTTCCACCTTCATCAGCGTCCGAGCCTCATCATGACCATCGCCAACATCTGCATCATCGTCGCGGGCGTCCTGCCCATCGTCTGCGCGGCCATCGCCAAGTTCAAGGGCTTCGGCGTGCGCCGCCGCGACGGCGGTTTTGACAACCACGATCCGCGTGCCTGGCTGAGCAATCTGAGCGGCTATCAGGCGCGCGCCAACGCGGCGCAGAACAACAGTTTCGAGGCGCTGCCCTTGTTCATTGCGGGCGTGCTGGCGGCGCAGCAGATGCATGCGGACCAGTACCGTATCGACATGCTGGCCATGGCCTTCATCGGCTGGCGCGTGGCCTTCATCGCGCTCTATTTGGGCGACAAGCCTTCGCTGCGCTCACTGGTGTGGGCTGCGGGCCTGGCCTGCAGCATCGCGCTGTTCTTCATCTGAATGAAGCAGCCGCGCGAGGCGTCAACGCAGGGCCGGGCTGTCCTTGGTGGCCACCACATTGCGGCCGGCGCCGCGCACAGGTTGCTTCTTCGTTGAAGAGGTAGTGGGCGCGTTCTTGGCCATTCGGGTCTCGCTCTCGGCGGTGTAGACCACCACCAGCTGCCCCGGCTTGAAGCCGGATTTCGCGCCGACCTTGTTCCACTTCGCCACCTGCGCAGCGCTGGTCCGGTAGCGGCGCGCCACGCTGGCCACGCTCTCGCCCTTGCCGGCCTTGAACGAGACTTTGCGCAGCGGCGGCACATCGGGTGCGAGGCTGATGCTGGCCGTGTCGGCCAGGCGCTCGGACACATCTTCGTTGCGCTTGGCCGTGCGCGGCACCAGCAGCGTGGAGCCGGCCTTCACGAGCATCTTGGGCGGGATCTTGTTCACATCGCGCAGCTGCGCCTCGCTCATGCCCGCCTGTCTGGCCGCATCGGCCGGCTTCATGGTCTTGGGCACGACCCAGGCGGTCCACGTGGCCAGCGGGCCGCGATGCCCGCTGAGGTTTTCGGCAAAGCGGCTGGCGTTGTCGTAGGGCAGCAGCAGTTGATCGGTGCCGTTGGCCAGGATCACCGGCTTGTTCATCTGCGGGTTGAAGGCGCGGAACTCGTCCTCGCTCATGCCGGCCAGGCGCGCGGCCACGTCCACGTCCATGTCACGCTCGATCTTGACGCTCAGGAAGTAGGGGTGGTTCTCGATCGCCGGCAGGCTCAGACTGTAGGCCGACGGGTTCATCACGATGTTCTTCACCGCCTGCAGCTTGGGCACGTAGTAGGCCGTCTCGTCGGGCAGGTGCAGGCTCTCGTAGTCGGTGGGCAGGCCGGCTTTTTGATTGCGCGCGATGGCCTTGGCCACATTGCCCTGGCCCCAGTTGTAGGCGGCCAGCGCTAGCTGCCAGTCCCCAAACTGCTTGTACAAGCGCCCCAGGTAATCAAGCGCCGCGCTGGTGGAGGCCAGCACGTCACGGCGGTCGTCGCGGAAGACGTTCTGCTTGAGCGCGAAATCGCGCCCCGTGGCGGGCACGAACTGCCACAGGCCGCTGGCCTTGGCGCTCGATTGCGCCGTGGTGACGAAGGCGCTCTCCACAAAGGGCAGCAGGGCCAGCTCGGTGGGCAGGCCGCGCTTCTCGCATTCCTGCACGATGTGATAGAGGTAGCGCGCACCGCGGGTGGTCATGCGCTGCACGTAGTCGGGTCGCGCGGCATACCAGGCCTCGGCGCGGGCCACGCCGTCGTTGTCGAGCGTGGGCATGGCAAAGCCGGCGCGCACGCGGCCCCAGAGGTCGGCCTTGGCAGCGGCATCGTCGAGCTTGACCTTGACGCCGGGATTCAGCGTGTCCTCGATCTCGGCGGCGCCGGTGTCGTCCTCGGGTTCGCTGGCAGCCAGCGCCACGGTGGCGGGCAGCGGGGCGATGGCTGGTGCGGGCAGGCTCGTCGCCTGGGGTTCGGCGCCTGTGCTGGCGACTGAAGCGTTAGGAGCGCCGGGTGTGCTGGCGCAAGCTGCGAGCAAAGTGGCGATGAAGAGCGGACTGAGTCGAGCGAGAGTCATTGGAATTCGTTCTTCCACTGGCGCAGCGCGGCAAATACCGCGACGGGGTTGTCGGGACTTACAGCGGCGTCGTGCTGATGCGCGGCCTCGGCCAGAGCCGGGAGGTGGGCGCGCAGGAAGGGGTTGATGTCGCGCTCCACCGCGATGGTGGAGGGTAGGGTGGGTTCGCCGCGCTCGCGCTGCACGCGGGCCCAGGCTTCATGCGCGCGCAGGGCGGCATTGCCGGGCTCCACGTGGCGCGCAAAGCGCAGGTTGGAGAGCGTGTACTCATGCGCGCAGCAGACGCGCGTCTCGGGCGGCAACGCGGCCAGGCGCGAGAGCGAGTCGTGCATCTGCGCGGGCGTGCCTTCGAACAGCCGGCCGCAGCCGGCCGAAAACAGCGTGTCGCCGCAGAAGAGCAGCGGTGCTTCGCCGTCAGCTGAAGTATTCAGGTAGGCAATGTGGCCCGCGGTGTGGCCGGGCACCTCGATCACGCTGAACTTTAGGCCCAGCAGCTCGACTTCGTCACCGGCTTGCAGCGGCGTGTAGGGCTCGGGGATGGCTTCGGCCGCGGGGCCGAAGATGGGGCCTTGCAGATGGGGCCGCAAGGCTGCAAGCCCGCCCACGTGATCGGCGTGGTGATGGGTTACTAGAATGCCCGACAGGCGAAGGGAACGTGCTTGCAGCGCCAGAAGAACAGGGACAGCATCACCGGGATCGACGACGAGGGCTTGGTGCCCGTCGTCCAGCATCCAGATGTAGTTGTCCGCGAAGGCGGCGATCGCAGTGAGTTTCAAGCCGTCATTTCCCAGTGAGCCTTCCCATGCTGATGCAGCGAGCCCCATGACACGCGAAGCCTCGATTATAGAGTTGGCCGACTGGCTGCAGACCCCGACCGGACGCTATCTGCTGGCCTGGGAGCGCGCGCGCATCGACGCGGCGCTGGTCGACATCTTCGGCTTCCATGCCCTGCAGCTGGGCCTGCCTGAAATGAGCGCGCTGCAGGCCAACCGCATGCCGCACCGCTGGCTCGCGCTGGACAGCCTGAGCACGCCCAGGCAGGACGAGGAGGGCGGCATCAAGACCTCGCTGTTCTGTGAATTTGACGAGCTGCCGTTTGAATCGGCCAGCCTCGACCTGGTGGTGATGCCGCATGCGCTGGAACTGGCCCGCGATCCGCACCAGACCTTGCGCGAGGTGGAGCGCGTGCTGCGGCCCGAAGGCCGGCTCGTCATCACCGGGCTCAACCCGGCCAGCCTCTGGGGCCTGCGGCAGAATCTGGGCCGCATGCGGCCGGGCGACCGCAAGCTTTTTTTGCCCCGCGCGGGCGATTTCATCGGCTACTGGCGCTTGCGCGACTGGCTGCGCTTGCTGGGTTGCGAGGTCGAGTCTGCTCAATTCGGCTGTTATGCGCCGCCGCTGCGCAGCGAGGAATGGCTGGCGCGCTGGCATTGGATCGAGGGCGTGGGCTCGCGCTGGTGGCCGGTGCTGGGCGCCGTCTATTTCGTCAGCGCCGTCAAGCGCGTGCCGGGCATGCGCCTGGTCGGCCTGGCCAAGAACATCAAGCATCGTGCCAAGGCCGCGCCGGCCGTGGCCATGCACCACCACCATCACCACAAGAAATGACCGAAACAGCAGCACCCAAGATCAAGAAGCCGCAAGTGACCATCTATACCGATGGCGCCTGCAAGGGCAACCCCGGCCCCGGCGGCTGGGGCGCGTGGCTCAGCAGCGGCGGGCATGAAAAAGAACTGTTCGGCGGCGAGAAGCTCACCACCAACAACCGCATGGAGCTGAGCGCGCCCATCGAGGCGCTGGCCTCGCTTAAGCGCAGCTGCGAGATCGTGATCTACACCGACAGCGAGTACGTGCGCAAGGGCATGACCGAATGGATTGGCGGCTGGCAGCGCCGCGGCTGGAAGACAGCCGACGGCAAGCCGGTCAAGAACGCCGAGCTCTGGCAGCGTCTGGATGCGCTGTGCAAGCTGCACCAGGTCGAGTGGCGCTGGGTGAAGGGCCACGCGGGCGACCCGGGCAATGAGCACGCCGACCAGCTCGCCAACCGCGGCGTCGAGAGCATCATGTGATGGACAGCAGCAACAAGCCCTTGATCGACTGGCATTCGATGTTCATGGGCGTGGCCCTGCTGGCCGGTGCGCGCTCCAAGGACGCCAAGAAGCGCAACGGCGCCTGCATCGCCAGCGGCGACAACAAGATCCTCGGTGTCGGCTACAACGGCCTGCCGCGCGGCTGCGACGACGAGGACCCGGCCTACTGGCAGGACGACGACAGCGATCCGCTCAACTCGCGCCACAGCTATATCGTCCATGCCGAGGTCAACGCCATCCTCAATTGCGTGGTGCTGCCGTTGACGGGCAGCACGATCTACGCCACCCAGTTCCCGTGCCCGCGCTGCACGCAGTCCATCATCCAGGTGGGCATCCGCCGCGTGGTCTATCTGGAGAAGAAGGACCACCACAGCGCGGCCAACGAGGCGTCGAGCCGCATGCTGGCTGATGCCGGCGTCGAGGTTCACGCGCTCAGCGAAACCGCGCTGGCCGCAGCGCAGTGGTGCGATCAGCTGGCGGGCTTCATCACCGACACGCGAGGGTGAGTGCTTAAAGCCGGAACAGGCCGGTTTTTCACCCTCTTTTCTCGCTCAAGTTGTGCGCGCAGCGCGCGATCATGGTCGCACCATGATCATCCCCTTGCATCTACTGCCCGAAGACATGCCCGAGCTGAGCTACAGCATCGGCGGTCAGGCCGTGGACCCGGCCCTGCGGCCGCAGAATGCGGTGGACCTGATGTCGCCCATCGCGGGCCCGGTGGCGATGGAGGAACTGCAGCGCTTCGAGCAGCTGATGGCCATGCAGGGCCGCAAGGTCTCGGCCATCCGCATGGTCTATGACCGGCTCTATGCCTGCGAGCGCCTGGCCGAAGCCTATGGCGGCGATCACCCGGTGCTGCGCGAGCTCGCGATCCGCATCTTTGAAGGTTATGAGCGTGCTGGCGAATGGGTGGCCTTGGTCCACTGAAGACCTGCCCATAATGGCGCGATGCGCCTCGTTTCCCGCCCGCTCTCCCGATTGTTTCTGGTTCTTTTTGCGCTGGTCCTGCATGCCAGCGCCTGGGCCGCTTCGGACGAGGCGCTGCTCAAGCAATCCCAGGCTGAAGTCCAGCCCCTGCTGAACACGCTCTCGCAATTGGTGACCATCGAGAGCGGCAGCCACGAGCCGGCCCATCTCAAGCGCATCGGCGACCTGCTGGCTGCGCGGCTCAAGGCGCTCGGCGCCGAAGTCGAGATGCTGCCGGCCGACGATCCCTACCGCATGGACGACACGCCCGACAAGATCGGCGGCATGGTGCGAGCCACCTTCCGCGGCAAGGGCGAGAAGTCGCTGCTGCTGATCGCTCACATGGACACGGTCTACCCGGCCGGCATGCTGGCGCAGCAGCCCTTCAGCATCCGCGGCGCGCGCGCCTACGGGCTGGGCATTGCGGATGACAAGCAGGGCCTGGCCCTGGTGCTGCATGCGCTGGCCGTGTTGAAGGCGCGGGGCTTCGACGGCTATGGCCACATCACCGTGCTCTTCAACGGCGACGAGGAAATCTCCTCGCCCGGCTCGCGCGTGATGATCGCCCGCATGGGGGCCGAGCACGATGCGGTGATGTCCTTCGAAGGCTCGGGCGCCAGCAATGATCGGCTCTCGCTCTCCACCGCCGGCATCGCCTCCGCCCGGCTCAAGGTGGTGGGCCGCGCCGCGCATGCAGGCAGCTCGGCCGGCGCGGGTGTCAACGCACTTTATGAGTTGGCGCACCAGGTCTTGCAGACCAGCGACCTGTCCGATGAGGACACCGGTGTGAAGCTCAACTGGACGATGGCCAAGGCCGGTGTCGTGCGCAACATGATCCCGCCGACAGCGGAAGCGGAGGCGGACATCCGCGTGCTACGCGTGCGCGATTACGACGCCGTTGAGAAGGTCCTGCGCGAACGCATGCAGAACCAGCTGCTGCCCGAGGCGCGTGTCTCCCTCATTTTCGAGCGCCGCCGCCCGCCGATGGAAGCCACGCCTGCCGCGCGTGCGTTTGCCGAACACGCGGTGGGTGTGTACGGCGAACTGGGCCTGGACCTCGCCGTAGAGCCGGATGCCGGCGGCGGCGGCACCGACGCGGCCTTCGCCGCTCTCCAGGCCAAGGGCCCCGTCGTCGAGCGCTTCGGCCTGCAAGGCGCCGGTGCTCACACCCGCGACGCCGAATACATCCTCGTCAACAGCATCGCGCCGCGCCTGTACCTGGTGGTGCGCATGATTGAAGACTTTTCCAAGGGGCAGATTGCCCTGCCTTGAATCGGACTCCTGATGATCCAACGCCGTGAACTCCTGGCCGCCTCTGGCGCGCTGCTCCTGTCTCCTCTCTCTGGTCCTGCTCGCGCGGCCGATGCCAAGCTCGATGCAGAACTGCGAGCCGTCGTCGAAGATGCGCAGTTCCCGCTGGCCAGCCTCTCCGTGCTGGTGATGCAGGGAGGCCGCGTCACGCACGAGGCGCAGTTCGGCAAGCGCCACTTTGCCCCCGATCTGCCCGTCGATGCCGACACTCTGTTCCGCGTCGCCTCCATCAGCAAGCTGGTGACGGGCCTGGGCGCCATGCGCCTGGTGGAGCAAGGCCTGCTGGATCTCGATGCCGACGTGGGCGAGGTGCTCGGCAAGCCCGTGCGCAACCCGGCCTTCCCGCACGAGCCCGTCCGCGTGCGCAGCCTGATGTCGCACCAGTCCTCGCTGCGCGACGAGGGCGGCATCGCCTTCGATATCAAGACCAACCTGATCGACGAACTGGGCAGCAACAGCAAGTGCTGGGACAAGGAGCATCCGCCCGGCTGGTTCGAGTACTGCAACCTCAACTACGGCCTCTTGGCCACCGTGATGGAGAAGGTCAGCGGCCAGCGCTTCGACCTGCTGATGCGCGAGCGCGTGCTCAAGCCGCTGGGCATGCAGGGCGGCTTCAATCCCGTGGAATTCAGCGAGGCCGAGCGCGCCAACACGGCCACGCTCTACCGCAAGCAGCGCATCGTAGAAGACAAGGAAGTCTGGGACGCCGCCGTGCCCTGGCGCCCGCAGACCGACGACTGGATGGCCGAGGCGCCGAAGGTGCGCGCTGGACTTGACAGTTATGTCCCGGGCACCAACGGCACCGTCTTCGGCCCGCAAGGCGGCCTGCGCACCCGCGCGCGCGACCTTGGCACCGTGATGGCCATACTGCTCCAGGGCGGCGTGCACGAGGGCAAGCCCTTCCTCAAGACGACCAGCGTGGAGGCCATGCTCAGCGAGCGCTGGCGCCACGAACTGCCCGCCTTCAACGGCGACAACTTCGGTGGCGAGTACCAGGCCTGGGGCACAGGCTTGCAGCACTTCATCGACCGCAGCGGCCCGGGCTGGGGCGACCGCCTGCGTCCGCAGGGCGGGCTTTTCGCCTGGGGGCACTTGGGCTTTGCCTATGGCCTGCAAGCGGGCCTGATGTTCGACCCCGCGCGCCAATCCGGCATCGTCTACGTGCTCGGCGGCCACAGCGCCGATCCGCAGAAGCACCGCGGCCGCTTCTCCAGCTTCCCCGTGTGGGAGGAGAAGCTGCACACGCTGCTGTGGCACGCTGCCGGGGCTTGATTCACAAGGAGCAGAGCATGAACGAGCAGGACAAGGAAATCCGCTTTGACGACGGCGCCGCCTACGAGAACATGATGGGCCGCTGGAGCGCTCTCGCGGGCGAGCGCTTCATCGACTGGATCGGCGTGCCGCCGCAATCGCGCTGGCTCGACGTGGGCTGCGGCAACGGCGCCTTCACCGAGCAGCTCGTGCAGCGCTGCGCGCCGAAAAGCGTGCAGGCCTTCGATCCCGCGCCGGCGCAGATCGCCTATGCGCGCACGCGGCTGCCTGCCAATGCGCCCGTGTCGTGGGCCGCGGGCGATGCCATGAATGCCCTGGTGACCGAGGGCTCGGTCGATGCCGCCGTGATGGCCCTCGTGCTCTTCTTCGTGCCCGATCCTGCCGCGGGCGTGGTGCAGATGTGCAAGGCCGTGCGCCCAGGCGGCACCGTGGCTGCCTACCACTGGGACATCCTCGCCGGCGGTTTTCCTCTGGCCGCCATCGGCGCCGAGCTGCGCAGCTTCGGCCTCGAAGCCAAGCTGCCGCCCAGCGTCCAGGCCTCGACCCTCGATGCCTCGCGCAAGCTGTGGGAAGACGCCGGCCTGCACGAGGTCCGCACCACGCAGATCACCGTGGAGCGCAGCTTTGCGAATTTCGAGGACTACTGGACCAGTGCGGCGAGCAGCAACACGCTGCGCAGCGCGTTCGACAGCATGACGGCGGAGATGCTGGGGCAGTTGAAGGCCAGAGTGCGCGAGCGGCTCCAGGCGGGGGAGGGGACGCTGGTGGTGAGTGCGAGGGCGAATGCGGTTTGTGGGGTGAAGGGCTGAGTCAGTTCCTGCTTCTAGCGCTCAAATCGCGCTGACCCCACCCACCTGCTGCTGCCTCGCCAAACTCCGCTTCTGACCCTGACCGGCAGCGTCGCCCAGCTCGAAGATATCGAAGCCATTGGTGAACACGACCGCGCCATCGGCTCGCAGATCAAACCCCGCCACATGCTGTGCCAGCACTTGAGGCGCTGTACCGGCTGAATCCACGCGGATCAGCTCCCAATTCGCCGGCACCAGATTGCCGCCATAAGCCGGGTCGCTCTTGACCTTGGAGAGCTCGATCATCCGCCCATGCAGCCACAGCTGGCCGAGGTCTTGATCGAGCGCTGGCGTGCGCGGGCCGCCGCTTGAACGCAGCGGTTTCTTCCCGTAGATCATCGAGAAGAAGTTCAGGTAGCCGAAGATCGCCTGCAGCAGCCGGAAGGGCATCAACAGCGTGTCCATCAAGGCCGTGCCGGCGCGCTCGCGCCGCGGCTTTTCGGCCGGGCGGCGGATGGCAAACAGGGCGCCGCGAGTATCCATGCGCGGCGCGACGAAATCGAAGCGCTTGTCGTCGAGCAGGGTCTCCAGCTGACCGCTGCCGTAGTCGAGCATGTGCACGCAGGCATGGCCTTGCGCCATCAACTGGCCCGATTGCGGATGCCGGGCCACGCCGCTCGATTCATAGACGATGGTCTTGCTGCGGCCCGGAACCAGCGCGGGCGCGGCGTCGATGCAGTCGCCGTCGGTGACGGCGCCGCGGCGCGTGCCTTCCTCGTCGTAGACCTCCACATGTGCGCTGCCGTCGGCGTTGCGCGAGGTGAGGATCAGGCGCTTCTCTTTCGCGTCATAGGCCAGGCCCAGGCATTCCCAGCCGTTGCGGTGGAAGAGCCGCACCTCGCGTTCTTCATCGAGGTAGCGGCGGAACAGGCCGCGCGTTTCGCCCACGGCCAGCACGTAGTAGAGCGTGTTGTCGTCGTCCGCGCGGCAGGCGTACAGAAAGCGCACGGGCATCACGCCGTTCCCGCGGCCAGCGCCACCGCGCTGGCCCCAGAGGCTGGCGCTGGGGATCACCCCTGTCTGCTCTTCGCGCGGCGCGTGCTTCCAGTTGCTGGTGCGGCGGCTTTGCTGCTCGCGCTCCAGCAGCTCCTTGGCAAAAGGCGACTCGATCTGCCGAGGCGGCGCGCCATCGGCAAGCAACCACAACTCACCGTTGGCGATGGACAGGATGCGTGGCATCTTCTTGTGCTCCCGGGTGGCGAAGTGGCGGCATGTTACTGCGCCGGTTCAACGCAGTTCCTTGCGTAGCACCAGTTTCAAGCCCGACCACACCTCATCCACCGCGCAGACCTTCACGTCCACAAAGCCCAGCGGCAGCGCCAGCTCGCGCACCGTGTCCTCAGAAACTTCGCTGACCATCTTCGAGGACTTCTTGGGCCACGAGATCCAGACCATCGCTTGCGTGTCAAGCTGCCCGCGGTAGCTGGCCAGCGCAGCTGCCAGCTCGTCGCGTGTGGTGGTGAACAAATGGACGATGTCGACCGATGCGTCGAGCTTCGACGTCAGGCAAACCGAAGCCGGCAGCGCGTCGAAGAAGCCGACATAGTCCCGCGGCGAATTCACCACGAGGATCTTGCTTGCATCCTTGATGCCCAGCTTCTTGGCCAGCGGCGTACCGGAATAGCCGGGCACGATGCCAGCCTCAGCCTTCGCCTGCACCCGCCCCGACGAGGAGAGCCAGGAAGCCGACGCTGAAGACGAACGCGAAGAGAATGCCCAGTGCCGCCAGCAAGGGCAAGGCCCAGCCACGCCGCGTGTAGGTCTTGCCGAAGTGCGCCAGCACATAGGCCTGCTGCGACTTGCCGATCGAGTAGTACCACGCCACCAGCAGGCCGATGCCGCCCCCGCGCCCGAGCAAGTCGAGCGCCTTGGACTGCGGCGCCACCAAAGACAGGAGCACCACGATCACGAAGAAGGCGATGTTTCCATACATCCACTTCTTCGAGCTCGCGGCCTTCTCGGCTTGTCCCAGCGCCTGCCAGTTCCTCATGTGCAGATAGGCTCCGAAGATCGGGCTGAAGAGCAGGCTCCAACTCGCCGCTGCGTTGGGGTTCCAGAGCGGCGGTGCCTGTTCATGCGTGATGACGTCGCTGACTTCAGCCTGGGGCGGTGCGTAGAGATTCTGTTCGGACATGCGGGATTCTTCTCCTGATTGAGTTGCATGCGCGCGGCGATGCCGCGGCTCAGTATGGCCCGGGCTGAGCCGCCAAGACCTTGTGATGCTGAAATGTGCCAATGACGCCTTGGACGTAAAACCAGAGAAACACCAGGGCCACGGGAACACCGGAGATCTGGCCATTTTCCGCCCACATGAGGGCCTTGTTGAGCACGAACAGCACCAGCATCAGGATCGCGCAGACGCGGCTGTTCTTGTAGACACCGAAGGTGAACACCGCCATCAGCGCGATGTCGGCGAAGGCCCCGAAGCTCAAGCCCAGCGGGTTGGCGCCGCCTATCATGGCCATCAGAGTGAAGACGAGTGAGATCGCGATCGAGACGAGGCCAGCCTGCCAGCAATTGCGGATCTTCTTCGCGATGGCAGCAGGGGCACTTCGGCGGAAGGTCGCGGTTGATCGACTTCTGCGAGAGGCGCTTGGTAAGGGTTTTCTAGCATCGCTGCGAACCATTGGAGACGAGGACCGCGCGATGCTACGAGCGCGCCAATCGCCAAGTCAACGCGGCCGGCACGATTCCCCTCCGTTCGTGCGCTGCATCGCACTTCGGGTATCGTCCGCCGACCCATCACACGGAGCCTCTGGAATGAAGAGCCTTGGCAAACGCGCTGCGGGCGAGCGGCTGGAACGCATGCAAGCCTCGAAGCAATGGAGCGGCGAAGGATTCCGCAACACCCAACCCACCGGCCCGGGGCGCAAGGAGCCGGGCGCGACGATGCCGTCGATCTCGGAGTTCCTCTGCGGCGGCGAGCGGCGCGTGCCCATGTCTGAGCTGCCTTCCACCGACCCGCGCGAAACCTGGCGCAAGCCGCCCGAGTCGGGCCTGCGCGCCACCTGGCTGGGCCACTCCACCGTGCTGATCGAGATCGACGGCCTGCGCCTCGTGACCGACCCGGTCTGGGGCCCGCGCGCTTCGCCCACGCGCATCGCGGGGCCCAAGCGCTTCCAGCCGGTGCCGGTGAAGCTCAAGGCCATGCCGCCGATCGATGCGGTGCTGCTCTCGCACGACCATTACGACCATCTCGACTATCCGACCGTGCGCGAGCTGGCCAAGATGGGCGTGCCCTTCATCACCTCGCTTGGCGTGGGCGCGCACCTGGAGGCCTTCGGCGTGGCGCCCGAGCTGATCCATGAGCTGGACTGGTGGGAGAGTTTTTCGCTGAAGGGCGTCACCGTCACGGCCACGCCTTCACAGCATTTCTCGGGCCGCGGGATCAAGGATCGCAATGCCAATCTGTGGTCTTCGCTCAGCATCCGCAGCGACAAGCACTCGGTCTTCTTCAGCGGCGATACGGGCCTGACCGATCAGTTCAAGACTATCCGCGAACGCCTGGGCACTCACGATCTGGTGATGCTGGAAGTCGGCGCCTACCACCCAGCCTGGGGCGACATCCACCTCGGGCCGGACAACGCGCTGCAGGCGCTCGACTTCCTCGGCGGTGGCGCCTTCCTTCCCGTGCACTGGGGTACTTTCAACCTGGCCCTGCATGCCTGGGACGCGCCGGCCGAGGTGCTGTTTGACGCAGTGGGCAAGCGCGATCTGCAATTGCTGACGCCCATCCTGGGCGAAGCGCTGGAGCCTGCGCATCAGCAAGCGGCCCGGCCCTGGTGGCGTGCGGTGGACAGCGCGCCGGTGCCCGCTGAACCCGAAACCCTGCCCAAAACCCTGCAATGGCCTCTGGATTGATGAGCGGCTATCGTCGCTCGTTTTGCAAGCCTGCCCTGACGACCTGAAATCACGAGGAGCATTTGATGATCACCCTGAACGTCAACGGCAAGACCCAGCAGGTCGATGCCGATCCATCCACCCCGGTGCTATGGGCGTTGCGCGACCATCTGCACCTGACCGGCACCAAGTTCGGCTGCGGCGTGGCGCAATGCGGCGCCTGCACCGTGCATGTGAACGGCGCGGCCACGCGTGGCTGCATCACGCCGATCTCGGCCGTGGCCGGCCAGAAGATCACGACCATCGACGCGATTGGCGACGACAAGATCGGCCACGCCGTGCAAGAGGCCTGGATCCGCCACGACGTGGCGCAATGCGGCTACTGCCAGAGCGGCCAGATCATGAGCGCCACGGCCCTTCTTCACGGCAACAAGAAGCCCACCGACGCCGACATCGACGGCGCCATGGCCGGCAACATCTGCCGCTGTGGCACCTACGCGCGCATTCGCGCGGCCATCCACGATGCAGCGAGGGCCATCGCATGAGCTACTCCCAACTGATCCATCGCATGACGCGGCAGTTCAACGCCGAGTCGCATGCCACGCTGCCGCGCAGGCAGTTTCTCAAGCTCTCGGCCGGCGGCGGTTTTGCGCTGGGCGTGCTGCCCGCATTTGCAGCGGATGCGCCTGCGGCGCCCGCAGCGCTGACGGCGGCCCAGCAGCCTTCCGCGTTCATCCGCGTAGCGACCAATGGCGAGGTGATCGTGCTGGTCAACCGACTCGACTTCGGCCAAGGCATCGCCACAGCGCTGGCCATGCTCGCGGCCGAGGAACTCGACGCCGATTGGAAGCAGGTCCGCTCCGAACTGGCCCCAGCCGGCGATGCCTACAAGGACGCCGGCTTCGGCATCCAGATGACGGGCGGCTCGTCCAGTGTCAACCACTCGTGGCAGCAGTACCGCGAGCTCGGTGCGCGCACGCGGGCCATGTTCGTGGCCGCCGCGGCGGCGCAGTGGAAGGTGGATCCAAGCACCGTCAAGGTCTCAAAGGGGGTTGTCAGTTCAGGCAGCCACAAGGCGGGCTTCGGCGAACTGGCCGAGGCCGCGATGGCCCAGCCCGTGCCGATGACCGTCAGCTTCAAGGACGCCAAGACCTACACCATCATCGGCCACCCAACCAAGCAGATCAGCGGGAGGGCCAAGTCCACCGGCAAGCAGGCCTTCGGCCTCGACGTGATCCGCCCCGACATGAAGACCGTGCTGATCGCGCGCCCGCCGATCTGGGGCGCCAAGGTGGCGAGTTTTGACGCCAGCCGCGCCAAGGCGATCAAGGGCGTGGTCGATGTGATCGAGGTGCCGCTGGACCGCGGTGCCAGCGGCCTGGCGGTGGTGGCCGATGCCTTTTGGCCCGCCAAGCAGGGCCGCGACGCGCTGGACGTGAAGTGGAATACCGACGGCGTGGACAAGGTGGACAGCGAGAGGCAGCTCGCCCTGTACCGCGAGCTGGCCGGCAAGCAAGGCGCCGTCGCGCGCAAGGCCGACACGTCGGCACTGGCCGGCGCACCGATGAAGATCAACGCCGAGTACACCTTCCCCTATCTGGCCCACGCGCCGATGGAGCCGCTGAACTGCACGATCGAGTTCGGCAAGGACGGCGGCGCAGAGGTCTGGGTCGGCAGCCAGTTCCAGACCGTCGACAAGGCCACGATGTGCGCCGTGATGGGCTTGAAGCCCGAGCAGATGAAGTTCAACACCATGATGGCCGGCGGGGGCTTCGGCCGCCGCGCCGTGCCCACGTCGGACTACCTGATGGAGGCCGCGCAAGTGGCCAAGGCCTGGCGCGCCACGGGCCAGAGCGCGCCGATCAAGATCGTGTGGACGCGCGAGGACGATATCAAGGGCGGCTACTACCGGCCCATGCACCTGCACCGCGCCGAGATCGGCTTCGACGCGAGCGGCAAGGTGCTGGCCTGGCAGCACCGCATCGTCGGCCAGTCCATCGTGGCGGGCACGCCCTTCGAGGGGTTCATGATCAAGGACGGCGTGGATTCGACCATGGTGGAAGGCGTGGCCGACACGGCCTACGACCTGCCGCTGGCCGTGGACGTGCACCATCCCAAGCTCAACGTGCCCGTGCTGTGGTGGCGTTCGGTCGGCAACACGCACACGGCCTATGTGATGGAAACGCTGGTGGACGAGATCGCCCGCGCCTCCAAGCAGGACCCGGTGGCCTACCGCTTGCGCCTGCTCGGCGACAAGCATCCGCGCCATGTGGCGGCCTTGAAACTTGCCGTCGAGAAATCGGGTTATGGCAAGCACAAGCTCGCCGCCGGACGGGCCTACGGCGTGGCGGTCCACGAGTCGTTCGAGACCGTGGTGGCCTACATCGTGGAGGCCTCGGTCAAGGACGGCCAGCCCACGCTGCATACGGTCACGGCCGCCGTGCACTGCAACCGCGCCATCAACCCGCTCAACATCGAGGCACAGGTGCAAGGTGCGGCGCTGATGGGCCTGGGCACCACGCTGCCCGGCGCGGCCATCACGCTCAAGGACGGCATGGTGCAGCAGAACAATTTCTATGACTACACGGTGGCCCGCATGCCGCAGATGCCCGCCATCAGCGTGCACATCGTGCCAAGCGTTGAGGCGCCAACCGGCATGGGCGAGCCGGGCCTGCCGCCGCTGGCGCCAGCCTACGCTAACGCTGTAGCTGTACTGACAGGAAAGACGCCGAGAGGCTTGCCTTTCAACCTGGTGTGATCAGCTGATAGCTGCGCCGCAAGCCTGGTTGCGGCCCAGCTCCTTGGCGCAGTAGAGCTGCTTGTCCGCAGCGCGCAGAAGCACGGCCGCGTTGCCGGTGCTCATTCCGGGGCCCGGCAACTGGCAGGCGGCGCCGATGCTCAGCGTGACGACGTCGGCCGTGACGGAGGCTGCGTGCTCGATACCCGCGGCGCGCACGGCCTGGCGCAGTTGCTCGGCCAGGTGCAGGGCGCCGTCCAGGTCCGTGTCGGGCAGGATGCAGGCGAACTCCTCGCCGCCGTAGCGTGCGATCAGGTCGGCCGGGCGCTTGAGCGTGGCGCGCAGGGTGGTGGCCACGCGGCGCAGGCAGTCGTCGCCGGCCTGGTGGCCGTAGTGGTCGTTGTAGCGCTTGAAGAAATCCACGTCGCACATCAACAGGCTCAAGGGCCGGCCCGAGCGGCTGGCGCGGCTCCATTCTGTGGCCAGCTGGGTGTCGAAATGGCGGCGGTTGTGGATGCCGGTGAGACCGTCCACAAAGGCCAGGTGGCGCAGCAGATCGACGTGGGCCTTGACGGTGAGCTGGCTGCGCACGCGGGCCCGCACGATCTTGGGGTGGATGGGCTTGGAGATGAAGTCCGCGGCACCGAGATCGAGGCCCTTCGCTTCGGCCGCGCTGTCGTTGTGGGCGGTGACGAAGATGACCGGGATGTCGCGCGTGGCCGGGTCGTCCTTCAGGCGGCGGCAGACTTCGTGCCCGTCCATGTCGGGCATCTGCACGTCGAGCAGCACGAGGTCGGGCTGGCGGGTCAGGCACATCTCCAGCGCCTGCGTGCCGGTGGTGGCCATCAGCACCTGGTGGTCGTCCGCGAATGCGCGGTACAGCGCCTGGATATTGATGGGGTCGTCGTCCACGACCAGCAGTTTCGGCCGCGCGGATTCGGGGCTTGCGAGCTTCATTCAGCGGTCTCCTGCAGGCATTGTTCGACCAGGGTCCCGGCCAGGGCGAAGTCCAGTCGCGTGACGGCCAGATCCAGCGGCTCCAGCCGGTCACCCAGGGCTTGCGCGAAGCGCTGGCGCAGGTCCAGCATCATGTCGGTGGCGCGCATGTCGGATTCGTGCAGAGCCTGCGCCAGCGCTCGCAGCGCAGCGCCCAATTCTGCGGCATTGGCGGCAGGGTCTTGTGCGCTGGCCCGGGGCGTTAGCGAGGCCACCAGGGCGCGCAGCGGCGCCGCCGCGGCCTGCATTGCCGCAGCGAGCGCGTTGGCCAGCTCGGCTTGTGCGGCCGGCCCCAAGCTGCAGTCCGGCATGAAGGCGTGCTCTGCCTCGGCGGCCAGCTCGGCCAGATCGGCCACGCCGAGGGTGGCGGCCTGGCCCTTGAGGCTGTGGGCCAGGCGCTGCGCCTTGTCCAGGTAACCGTCGGCCAGCAGTTGCGGCAGCTGTTTCGATTGCGGCTGCAGATCGGCCACGAAGGCCTGCAGAGTGCGGGCGTAGATGGCGGATTGGCCGCCCATGCGCTCCAGCGCCTCGGCCAGCAGCACGCCGGCGGCCTGGGCGGCATCGGCCGCGCGTTGCGGGGCCTGGGGTGTTGGGGCGCGCGGGGCCGGCACCGGCGCGGGCTCGTTGCGGCCGAGCTGGGCGAGGATCTCGCGCACCAGCTCTTCCAGATCAAACGGCTTGCCCACATGCGCGTTCATGCCCGCGGCCAGGCAGGCCTCGCGCTCGGAGGACATGGCGTTGGCGGTGAGGGCGATGACGGGCAGATGCTGCAGCGCCGGCGCCTGGCGCATGTGGCGGGTGGCTTCGAGGCCGTCCATCTCGGGCATCTGCATGTCCATCAGCACGAGGTCGAAGCGCAGCGCGGGCATGGCCAGCACCTCCAGCGCCTCGCGGCCATTGCCGGCGGCCATCACGCGGGCGCCTTCGGATTCGAGCAGGTCCAGCGCCACCTGCTGGTTGAGGCTGTTGTCGTCCACCACCAGCAGGCTCAGACCGCGCAGGCGGTGCGCGGCGGGCACGCTGTCCGTCTGGCATGCCGGCGCCTGAGCGTGACGCAAGGCATCCAGGAGCATGCTGGTCGTGACGGGCTTGACGAGGTAGGCGTCGAGCAGTTCCTGGTCGGCAATGCTGCGCTGGGCCAGCGCCTCCCGGCCATGGGCGGTCACCATCACGATCACGGGCGCGCGTTGCGGCTCCTGGCGCAGGGCGCGGCAGAGTTCCCAGCCATCGACGCCCTGCATCTGCCAGTCGATGAAGGCGGCTTCGAAGGGTCGGCCTTCGGCGAGCGCCTCGCGGTGGCGCTGCAGGCCTTCGAGCGCACCGGTGGCGCGGATGGTTTCCCAGCCCAGGCCTTCGGTCATGCGGCACAGCACGTCCAGCGCGGCCGGGTTGTCGTCCACCACCAGCACGCGCTGGATGAGCGGGGCCACCACCTTCGGCGACGGGACCTGCGCCACCGGCAGTTGGAGCGAGAAGTGGAAGCGGCTGCCCAGGCCAAGCGTGCTGTCGAGCTTGAGCTCGCCGCCCATCATGGCGACGATGCGCTGGCAGATCGCCACGCCCAGGCCGGTGCCTCCGAAGCGCCGCGCGATGCCTGCATCGGCCTGGGTGAAGGCGCTGAAGATGCGCGCCTGATGCTCGGGCGCAATGCCGATGCCGGTGTCGCGAATCTCGAAGCCCACCTGCGCGTCGTTGCCCTCGCGTGCGAGCAGGTGCGCGGCCACAACCACCTCGCCGTGCTCGGTGAACTTGATCGCGTTGCCGCCCAGGTTGATCAACACCTGCTGCAGGCGCAGCGGGTCGATCAGCACGGCCTCGGGCAGCTGCGGGTCGAGGTCGAACAGGACCTCCAGCGGCTTAGCGCCGAGGTTGGAAGCCAGTACTACCGAGAGGTCGCGGAAGAGCTGCTCCAGCCGCACAGGCTGGGGGTCGAGCTGCATCTTGCCGGCCTCGATCTTGGAGAAGTCCAGCACGTCGTTGATCAGGCCCAGCAGCGCGCGGGCCGCGCCTTCGCCCTTGGCCGCGTAGTCGGCCTGGCGCGGGTGCAGATCGCTGCGCTTGAGCAGGGCCAGCATGCCGAGCACCGCGTTCATCGGCGTGCGGATCTCGTGGCTCATATGGGCCAGGAACTGGCTCTTGGCCTGGTTGGCCAGCTGCAGCTCCTGCGTGCGCTCGTCCACGCGGGCTTCGAGTTCGTCGTGGCTTTGCTGCAGCTCGGCCCGGGATTGCGCGGCCTGGCCGAACACGCGCAGAAAGGTCGAGCGCAGCACCTCGAACTCGCGCGCCGCCGCACGCGGGAGCTCCGGCAGATCGGCGTCGCCGTCAAAGCCCTGCAAGGCCCTGGCCAGGCGCTTCAGCGGATTCACCACCGAGCTTTGCACCAGCCACCAGACGGCCAGCATCACCAGTGCCGCGGAAAGTGCCGTGGGCAGGGCAGCGCTGCGCAGGGCGCCGAGCACGTGCGCCCAGAGCCGCTTCTCGGACGAGGCGACGAGCAGGGTGCCGATGGATTGCCGTGCACCGGAAGGGTCGGTGAAGCTCAGCGGGAACTCCACGCTCAGCGAGCTGGTGGGCGCGCCGCTGCCGGGCTCGCTCCAGTGGCTGGCCGGAAACCCGCCGCTGACCCGCATCTGCACATCGGCCACGTCAGGGTGGCTACCGATGCCGTGCACGATGTCCTCGACCGCGCTTTCCTGGAAATCCCAGGCCGAAGACGCCAGGACCGGCCCGAAAGCGCGCGCCAGGCGATCCAGGTCATCCACAATACGCACGCGCTGTGCGCGATATTCGAACAATGCCTGCATGCCGAAGATGGCCACCCCGAGCAGGAGGTAGGCTGTCAACAGCCGAAGCAGGATCAGGCGAGTGAGGGTGAGTCGTCTCAACTTCGACATAGACATGGATGCCGTTCGCAAATCTCCCCTGAAGAATACGCCCGTCAGCTTGAAGGCAAGGTTAGTTCGGCACTTGGCGCCGCTGTTGCTGACAGCGTGTTGCACAGGGCTGCCCACTGTGTGGGCTTGTGCCGACAGCCTGACCGAAACAGCTGCCGTGCCGCGCACCCTCGTTTACCCGCGTGCCGAGGCCGATGCCGACCGGCGCGACGATTATCCCGTGCAACTGCTGGCCCTGGCGCTGGAGAAGGCGGGCCGGCATGACAAGCTTCAGCCTCATGCGCTCTTCATGCTGCAGGCGCGTTCGATCCGCGAGCTGGAGCAGGGCCGAGGCCTGGACGTGATCTGGACCATGACCTCGATCGAGCGCGAGGCCGATTTGCTGCCCATCCGCATTCCCATCGACCGCGGCCTGCTGGGCTGGCGGCTGCTGCTGGTGCGCAAGGACGGGCTGGCGCGCTTTGCTCAGCTGCACAGCCTGCTTGAACTGCAGCCGCTGCGCGCGGGGCAGGGCTCGGACTGGCCCGACACCACCATCCTGCGCGCCGCCGGCTTGACCGTGGACGAGTCCGCGCGCTATGGCGATCTGTTCCGCAAGCTGGAGGCGGGCCGCATCGACTACTTCCCGCGCGGGCTGCACGAGGTCGGGGGCGAGCTCGACGCGCATCGCGGCGAAGGCCTGGAGGTGGAGCCACACCTCGCGCTGCACTACCCGGCGGCCATGTACTTCTTCGTCAACAAGCGCGACAAGGCCTTGGCGGCAGACATCAGCCGCGGCCTGGAAAAGGCGCTGCACGACGGCTCCTTCGATGCCCTGTTCCAGCATCATTTCGGCGCCATGCTCAAGCGCGCCAACCTGAACGAGCGCCAGGTGTTCGAGCCCAGGAACCCCCTGCTGCCGGCCGACACACCGCTCGGCGAAGCGCACCTCTGGTACCGACCCTGATCAAAGCACCAGCGCGCGCGCCAGCAGCGCATCCACATCCACGCGCGCCGGGTCGATGGCGCCCACCACGCGACCCCAGCTCGGATCGGCAAGCCGGGTGGCGACGAAGGCGTTGGCCACGAAGGCCGGGGCCTGCTGGCGAAGCAAGGCCGCCTGCACCACCAGCACCAGACGCTGCGCGATCTGCCGGCCGCGGGCTTCGAGCTGGTCGGGCGCGCTTTGCAGCAGGGCGCGCAGCAGGCTCAGCTCGCGGCCGATGGCGCCATCGCCCGCGGCATCGGCCTCGATGCTTTCCAGCAGATCGAACAGCGCTGCCGGCTCGCGGGCGAAGGCGCGCATCACGTCCAGGCACATCACATTGCCCGAGCCCTCCCAGATCGAATTGACCGGCGTTTCGCGGTACAGGCGCCCCAGCGGCCCCGTCTCCACGTAGCCGTTGCCGCCGAGCACTTCCATCGCTTCGCCCGAGAGCTCCACCGCGCGCTTGCAGACCCAGAACTTGGCGGCCGGCGTGATGACGCGCTTCCAGATGCGCTCGGCGGCATCGCTCTCGTTCTCGAAGGCGCGGGCCAGCCGCATGGACAGCAGCAGCGCGGCCTCGCTCTCCAGCGCCAGATCGGCCAGCACCGAGCGCATCAGCGGCTGTTCCACCAGCAGCCGGCCGAAGGCCTTGCGCTGGCGTGCGTAGGCCAGCGCCTGCACGAGAGCCTGGCGGGTCATTCCCGCGCTGGCCACCACGCAGGCCAGACGCGTGTAGTTGGCCATCTCGATGATGGTCGGAATGCCGCGGCCCGGCTCGCCGATGAGGATGCCCAGCGCGTCCTGGAACTCGACTTCGCTGCTGCTGTTGCTGCGGTTGCCGACCTTGTCCTTGAGGCGCTGGATCTGCACCGGGTTCTTTGTTCCATCCGGCCGCCAGCGCGGCACGAAGAAGCATGAAGGCCCCTGATCTGCCAACTGCGCGACGACCAGATGCGCATCGCACATTGGCGCCGAGAAAAACCATTTGTGGCCGCGCAGGAGGTACTCGGCGCCGCGTCCGCCTGCGCCAACAGGGCGGGCCTCGGTGGCGTTGGCGCGCACGTCCGAGCCGCCTTGCTTCTCGGTCATGCCCATGCCGACGTAGATCGAGCGCTTCTGCGCCATCGGCAGGTCGCGCGGATCGTAGGAGTCGCTGAAGAGCTTGTCGCCCAGTTGGGCCCACAGCGCGGGCTCGCTCTTCAGGAGCGGGATGCAGGCCCAGGTCATCACCGTGGGGCAGGTCGTGCCGGCCTCGACCTGGCCATGCATGTACAAGCCGGCCATCTGCGCCATCCAGCGGCCGGGCTGCGTGCCGCGCAGCGATTGCGAGACGCCACCCGCGTTGCGCAGCTTGGCCATCAAGGCATGCCAGGAGGGATGGAAGTCCACGCTGTCGATGCGACGGCCGCGGCTATCGAAGGCCCGCAGCTCGGGCGTGTGGCGATTCGCCTCGTCCGCCTGCGCAAAGCTCTCGCGGCTGCCGATCTCGGCGCCGTAATGCTCCAGGGCGGGTAGGGCCCACTCGGCATGGGCGCGCAGGGCTTCGCTCAGGGCAGGATCGCTGGTGAAGAGGTTGTAGCCCGACAGTTCGTCGAACTGGTTGTTCACCTCGTGGGTCTGCCAGGTCATGCAGGTCTCCGTGCTTGGAATTCCTGCAGTCTAAGGACTCCCGGCCTTGCTGGCGCGGAAGACCTCCAGGGTTCCGAGTAGGGTGCGCAAACGCCCATCGACATGCACGCCTTCGAAGCCCGCCTGCGCCATCATTCCCGGCAGCCTGCCGGCGACGCTGTCGCGTGTGGTCTCGAATCCATCGAACAGCTGGATGACGAGAAAGGCCGCGCGCATCAGCGGGTCCTGCGCGGCACCCCAATCGCTGACGTGCAGCCGGCCGCCCGGCTTCAGCACGCGAAGAATCTCGGACAGCGTCTGTCGCTTGCCATCGAGGCTCAGGTGGTGGAAGAAGAGGCTGGACAGAACCCTGTCGAAATGCGCATCGGGGTAGGGCAGCTTGAAAGACATGCCGTGCGCCAGTTGAATCGACACCTCATGCTGCGCCGCCTTGCGCCGGGCGCGCGCGAGGATGTCCGGGTCGCCATCGAGCCCGTGCATCTCCAGACCCGGTTCGCGCAGCACGGCCATGCAGGCCAGCGTGCCGGTGCCGCAGCCGACATCGAGCACGCGCTGCCCGGCTTGCAGCGCGGCCCCGTCCAGCAAGGCGGACTTGAAGGCCCGCTCGCGCGAGGTCAGGGCCACGACGGGGTCGTAGAGCGCGGTCAGCGAGGCAAAGCGCAGGGCGTGGATGTAGCGGGCCTCGGCAGGCATGTGCACCTCGGGCGGATGGAAGATGCCTCAGCATGCCCGCGGCCATACTCTGCGGACTTGAACAAACTGGCTGACATGTCTTCCGCGACCCCGTTCCATCTCTACGTCTGGCCGCAGCGCGCGCTGATGCTCGCGCCGGCCTATGCATCGGGCCAGCATCGACACCATCTGGCGCAGCTTGCGTTTGGGCTCGATGGGCCGGTCGTCTTCGAGTCGGCGCGAGGCGGTCAGCGTCGCGCCGAGCTGCTGCTGATCCCGCCCGATGTGCCACATGCGCATGCGGACTTCGGTCCTTCGGCGGTGCTCTATCTGGAGCCCGAGAGCCGCGAGTGGGTGCGCTGTCCCGGCCGCGAGAGCACGGACCTGCTGGCTCTGCCCTTCAATCCGCAGCTGCGTGCCCTCGCTCGCCGTGCGGCAAACGGGGACACCAAGGCGGCACAGGCCTTGGTGGACGAATTGATCGGAGAGTCGCCCGCTCGCAGCGGCGCACACGATGACGCGCTGGTCGCGCAGGTCTGCGCGCTGGTGCGCCGGCGTCTGGACGGGCCGATCACCCTGGCGGCGCTGGCCGCAGCCGTGCACCGCTCACCGAGCCGGCTGGCGCACCGCTTCCGCGAAGTCACCGGCCTGCCCTTGCGGCGCTATGTGCTGTGGTGCCGCCTGCGCGCGGCGGCCGATGCGGCCCTGCGCGGATCGAGCCTGACGGAGGCAGCGCACGCAGCGGGCTTTGCGGATTCTGCACACCTGTCGCGCACCTTCCGCGCCTCGTTCGGCATCGCGCCGTCCTTCATGTTCGAGCGGGGGCGCTTCAGCGTGACCTTCTGCGATTCCTGAACATGCGGGCCATCAGGCCTCGTTCAGCGCTTCCGGTTCGAGACGAAAGTTGGCGACGGATTCGGTCAGGCGCTCGGCCTGCGCCTTGAGGCTTTCGGCCGCGGCCGTGCTTTCTTCCACCAGGGCGGCGTTGCGCTGGGTCATGTCGTCGAGGCTGTCCATGGCGAGATGGACTTCGCTGACGCCGCGGTCCTGCTCATGCGAGGCGGCGCAGATCTCGGCCACGAGCCTGGAGACGCTCTGCACCTGCGTGACGATCTCTTCCATCGCCACGCCGGCCTGGCGAGCGGTGGCGCTGCTGTTCTGGATCTGCTCGACCGACGTGGTCACCAGGCTCTTGATTTCCTTGGCCGCTTCAGCCGAGCGCTGAGCCAGCGCGCGCACTTCGCTGGCCACCACGGCAAAGCCGCGGCCCTGCTCGCCGGCACGGGCGGCTTCCACCGCGGCGTTGAGCGCGAGGATGTTGGTCTGGAAGGCGATGCTGTCGATCACGCCGACGATCTCGGCGATGCGCTTGCTGGAACCTTCGAGTTCGCTGATGCGCTTGACGGCGAGGGTCACCAGATCGCCGCCGTGGCTGGCCGCAGCCGAAGCCGAATCGGCCAGCTTGTTGGCGTGGTCGGCGCTCTCGGCGTTGTTCTTCACCGCGCCGCTGATCTGCTCGATGCTGGCAGCGGTCTGCTGCAGCGAGGAGGCCTGCTCTTCGGTGCGGCCGGAGAGATCCTGGTTGCCGCTGGCGATCTGCTGGCTGGCCGAGGCCACCGAGCTGACGCCTTCGCGCACGTCGCTGACGATGTCGCGCAGGCCCGCCTGCATGGACATCAGCGCCTTGAGCATCTCGGCGGCTTCGTCGCGGCCTCGCACACGCAGATTGCCGCTGAGGTCGCCCTCGGCGATGCGGTTGGCTTCGCGCAGCGCACGCTGCATGGGGCCCACGATGGAACGGCTGATCAGCCAGCTCAGCCACAGGCCGGCGCCGATCAGGGCAGCAATGACGGTCAAGCCGATGTTGCGCATCAGCCTGGCGGTGCTGATGGCCTCGTCGGCCAGCACGCCGATGCGCTCGATCTCGCGCGTCTTGATCTCGTCCAGCAGCTGGGTGAAGGCCAGCTGGCTCTTTTCCAGCTTGGTGTCCATGATGCTTTGGGCCACGCTAATGTCGCCGTCCTGGGAATGGGCCAGGAACTCGTTCAGGTCCTTGTCGAACGCCTGCATGGCGGCTTCGGCGCCGGCCACCAGCTTGCGGCCCTCTTCCGAGCGGACTTCCGGCTTGACCAGGGCCAGCAGGCGCGAGTTCTCGGCTTGCGCCTTGCGCATGCCGGCGATCCAGGCGGTCTGGCGCTCCAGGTTGTCGAACAGCAGCAGATTGCGCGAGTCGCGCGAGATCAGGTTGGCGTTGTCCGTCATGTCCACCAGGTGCTCGACCTTGGGGACGCGGCTGTCCTTGATGGCCAGCAGTTCGCCGGACAGGTAGCCGATGTTGAGGTAGCTGGCGGCGCCGATGGCGATCAGGCCGACGAGCAGGATGCCGAAGGCCGCGGCCAGGCGCGGGGCGATGCGGAAGCGGGTCAGGAAGGAGATCATGGTTCCGGGCGGTTCTCAATGCTCTGCCCAGAAATGCCAAACGTTTGCGCCTGCAAGGCTGCAGACGCGTTCCTGGCGGCTCCGCTGCCATGGTCTTGTCACTGTGACGAAGACGTTAGGCCGGTGGCTTTGCGTACCTGGCTTTCGCGCGGGCTTGCCTTGAGCAGAAGGGTTCGATGGGGTGTTTGCGGGCCCAGACTGCAGGCCAGGACTGAATTGTCAGCGAATGTGTCGGGCTTGTCTGTACAACTAGTTACGGTTATTCAAGCTATCGTTTTCAAATCCAGCCTTGTGTGAGATTTGCACGCCGTTCGGCCCGGCCCACTACCAGAGCGCCGGCTTGGCCACCATCAGGTAGAAGACAGCCAGCATGGCGACGAAGGCCGGATAGCCCAGCCTTTCCCAAAGCTTGGCATAACGCCAATACACGGCGGACAGCGGCCGGTTCCCGCGCAGGCTCTCGTCGGCCATGGCCGACATCCTGATCTGCAGCCAGACCACGGGCAGCCAGCAGGCGCCGGCCACGAGATAGAGCACAAAGCCCGTCAGCAACCAGGGTGTGGTCAGCGGCCAGCCGGCCTCGTGCGTCAGCCAGAAGCCGCTGATCGGCTGCACGATAACGGCCGGCGTGGTGAACCAGAAATCTGCGCGCTTGACGAGCCGGCAGACCACGGCCTGCGCCTGCAAGGAGCCGCTGCGGTTGGCGAAGAAGAGATAGAAAGCCGAGCCGAAGCCGGTGCCGACGAGCAGCACGCTGGAGACCACGTGCAGGGTCTTGATGAGCAGGTAGAGGTTCATGGCCTGGCGTCTTGGTAGAGGATGAACAGCAGGGCGGCGATGGGCAGGTTCTTGCTGAGGCAGCCCAGCGGATCGAGCCACAGCGCCGGAAGCAGGGCGCTCGCGATCAGCGTCATGATCAGCATGGTCGCGCCGGCCGCAAGATAGACGCTGCGCGAATGGCGGCGCCAGATCGCGAGACCCAGCGCGGCGTCCAGCAGCGCGCCGCCCCCTGTGATCGGAGCTTGCCAGTTGGCAGGCAAGCGCGTGTTTTGCAGCAGCGCCTGGCTTTGCCCGTTCAGCTCGATGCAGCTGACGAGCGCCGTGCCCAGCCACAGCAGCACCAGCGCAAGGCGTGCGGCCTGCCTGGATGTGGAGGTCAACGAGGTGCCCATGCCTGCTCCACCAGATGTTCGGTTGCGATGGGAGCCTGGCCCAAGGCGGTTGCAAAGGACTCGGCGGCATCGGCGTTGTCTCTTTGCAGCAGGTCCAGCGTCTCGCTGCACCAGGGCTGGCCGGGCACGCAGTCGCCCAGTCGTGCGCTCCAGCGGCTGGGCGCGTCGGGCAGGGCGAGCACATGCGCGGCGGGACGGCCGAGTTGCTGGCGCAGCGTGGCAATGAAGTCCGCCAAGGTCATGGCGCGTGGACCGACTGCGCTGAGCATGGCAGGGCCGGTTTCGCTGATGAGGCGAGCGACGGCCAAGGCCAGATCCTGCACTGCCAGCGGCTGCACCTGCGCGCGCAGCGCGGCGGCCGGCAGCACCACGAGCGGCAGCCGTGCCAGCGTCATGAAGAGCTGGCTGCTGGAGCCGCCGCGGCCGAAGACGATGCTCGGCCGGACGACCGTGCCCGCAAGGCGACCTTGCGCGTGCAGCGCCACCAAGGCCTCTTCTGCAGCGAGCTTGCTGCGCGCGTACAGCGTTTCGCTGTCGGCGATGCCCAGCGCGGAGATCTGGATCACGCGCCGCACACCCGCTTGTGCGCAAGCCTCGAACAGCGCCGCGGGCGCCCGGTGATGCACGGCCTCCATCGGCCGCCGCAGGCTGTCGCGCAGCACGCCGACGGCGTTGACCACCGCGTCCACACCTTGCAGATGTGGCAACCACGCGGCGGGCTCGGTCATGCGCGCGAAGTCCAGCTCACGCGAGCGGCCCTCGACCACCGAGTGGCCGGCGGCGCGCAGATGGCGCACGATCTCGCGGCCGATGAAGCCGCCCGCGCCGCAGACCAAGACCTTGCTCATGAGGGGCTCCTTCAAGAAATGGGGGATCAATGCTGCGGCGTTTCGCAGCGGCCGTCGCGGCAATTCGCGGTGCGTGCAGCGCGTTCGGCGGCGCGGCGCAGGCTGGCTTCGAACATCAGCGTGATCAGCCGACGCGGCAGGCGGTGGCGGTTGCGCGCAACCAGTGCATAGAGCCGCTCGCTCAGCGGCGCGATCAAGGGCAGGCTCGTGATGGCCGCGACCTGCGGGATGCCGACGGCGCCGTAGGCGAGGCGGAACACCTCGACGCCGCGCAGCACGCGGCCATCGGCCGTGAGCCCGTGCATCAAGGCCATCAGGTCGCCCAGCGTCGTGCCCGGCGGGCAGTCCTTGAAGCCGGGCGCGGAGATATCGACGAAGTTCAACAACCCTTCGGTGTTGCGCAGCATCAGGTTGCGCATCTCGGCATTGCACAGCGAGCAGTCCGATTCGTAGTACAGGGTCAGCGGATAAACGGCGTTATGCATGATGAGCTCGATATTTCAGTAACAACAGAAATTAACACTCAAAAAAACCGTCAAAAGAGGCGATCACCTGATTCAGGAATCGCCGCCTCGCACGAACTTCTGCACACTTGCGCCGAGCTTGAGCACGCGCTCCAGCGTGCCCGGCGAAAGGCGCAGCATCTCGTCGGACCAGCCGCCCAGCGTCTCCATGAAGCGCAGGGCCTCGCGCACGCGGTCCTGCGTGTCGGGCGCTTCCTTGGTGAAGCTCTTGTCCTTGACCAGTTCGCCCAGCAGCCGCACCGTGGGGTCGAACTCGCGCTCCTTGCGCTCGCGCACGATGGTGCGGAACAGCTCCCACACGTCGAGGGAAGTCTCGAAGTAGTCGCGCCGGTCACCGAGCTGGTGGGTGACGCGGATCAGGTTCCAGTTCTGCAGCTCCTTGAGGCTGTTGCTGACGTTGGAACGCGCCACCGACAGCGTCTCGGAAATCTCCTCGGCGTGCAGCGGCTTGCCGTGGTAGTAGAGCAGGGCATGGATCTGCGCCACCGTGCGGTTGACGCCCCATGCCGAGCCCATCTCGCCCCAGTGGACGATGAAGCGGTGGGCGGAGTTCGAGAGTTCCATGGCTCGAACTATAGTACTTCAGTAATTTCTGTCAATACAGAAATTTTAAGAATGCGGCGACGGCTACTTGAGGTACTTGGCGAGGAAGGCCTGGACTTCGCGGTAGTAGAGCAGGCTGTTGGCCTGGTTGCCGATGTAGTGATCGCTCTTGCGCAGCACCACAAAACGAACGTCCTTGCCTGCCGCCTTGAGCGCGTCGGCCATCAGCTGGCCCTGACCGAAATCAACTGTGTTGTCATAGTCGCCGTGCATCAGCAGCACGGGCAGCTTCATCTCGGTAGCACGGTTCAGCGGCGAGGTGGCGATCAGCCGTTCGCGGTCTTCAAACACGTTGCCGATTCGGCGCGAGGTCATGATGTTGCTGAAGCCGTGGGAGAACTGCGCCCATTTGAGCAGCTCCATGAGGTCGGTCACGGCGGCGTACGCCACCACGCACTTGAAGGCGTCGGCCTGCTTGATGCCTCCCATCAGGGCGGCGTAGCCACCATAGCTGCTGCCCATGATGCAGACGCGCTTGGGATCGGCAATACCTTGCTCCTCGATGCCCTTGAGGGCGTCGACGAGGTCGTCCTGCATCTCCAGGCCCCAGCGCTTGTAGCCCGCTTTCAGGTGAGCCTCGCCGTAGCCATCCGAGCCGCGAAAGTTGACTTGCAGCACGGCATAACCCTGGGCGGCCAGGAAGGCGACCTCGGGTTCGAAGTCGATGTCGTCGTGGGATTCGGGGCCGCCGTGCACCAGCACCACGGTCGGCAGGTTCTTGCCGCTTGAGCCCAGTGGAAGGGTGAGAAAGGACGGCAGTTCCATGCCGTCGCGCGCCTTGAGCAGGATGGAGCGCTTGGCCGGGACCTGGCCCGGCTTGAGCTGTTCGTACTCCTTGGCCAGCGGATAGATGGCATCGCCCTGGGCGACGTAGAGCTCGGGAGGGACATCCGCGGCCGAAGACTTGAAGATGAAGCTGGTGCCGTCCACGGACACATTACCCAGGCTGTTGAATCGCTTGGGCAGCACCTCGTCGATGCTCTTGATCAGTGCCTTGTATTTCGGGTCCCAGTAGCTGGTCGAGGAGTCCCCCACCTTGGTCGTCGTGATACCAACGGCCTCGCCGCTGGCGGGGTCGTAGACGAGGCCGAAACTCGCATCGAACTTCTCCGGCTTATAGAGCAGTTTGAATTCCTGCGTCGCCTGGTCAAGCCGCAGGCTGTAGATGCCCCAGAAGCCATCGACCAGCCTGGCGACGTAGAGCAACTGAGGGTCGCGGCCGAAGCCTAGCGGCTCGATGGTGTCGTTCTTGAGCACTTCGTGCGACCAGAGAACCTTCCAGTCGCCGCCCTCCGGTGGGCGATGCATGATCTGCACTTCGCCCTTGTACGAATCGCGGGCGGCGATGCGCACGCGGTGTTGCTGGTCGCTGAGCCAGCCATACACATCCTTCATAGAGGCCTGGACGATCTCGCGCCTGCCGGTGTCCACGTCGACTTTGTAGACCGAGGGCTCGTATTCGTCGCGCGTACTCAGCGCCATCAGGATGTGATGGCCGTCGTCGGGCATCCAGTCGAGCACGCTGTCCTGAACGTTCGGACCGGTGTCCGTGGCGCCAAAGCCGGCGCTGGACACCTTGTAGAGATTGACGGGCCTGCCCCCCGCAGCGTCAACGGCGAACAGGCGGCTGTGCAGAATCAGTTCATTGCCCACGCCCGGGTTCATGGTGTGCGTAGGGAAGCGCACGCTGATGAGGAGGCGGTTATTGTTGGCCCAGTGCAACCAGTTGATGAACATCTCCGAGTTGTCGGCCTTGAACAGGACGACGGGCTGGCCCCCCGCCGTGGGCCGAGAGACGACGGCCGATCCATCGGGGAGGTTGATAACTGCGGCGACATGAGCGCCATCAGGTGCCAGCCTCGGGCTCTCCATGAAAGGCAACGCCGCGTAGGCCTCGACGGGCGGCTGTGGAGGTGTGTCAGCGCGGCAGGTGCCGCCGAGCGTGAGCATGAGCCCGAACACCGCGGCGCCCATGCGGCGCACATGTATAACGGATCGCAACATCAGATGGCCTGTCATTTCCGAATGGCCGCCATGATCGCGCGCGAACGTGCGCAGAAATATCGAGACTTGCCCTTGTGGCTTGGGGGCTGCGCGAGGTGAAAAAGCACCTTTGAAAGTGCCAACGAAAAGGCCCGCCGGGTCGCCCCGGCGGGCCTTGTGCTGTCAGCCGAAGCTGCGCGATATCAGGCCGTCACACCCTTGGCCGTCTCCGCGTACTCCTCGATCTGGTCGAAGTTCATGTAGCGGTACACGCTGGCGGCATCCTTGTTGATGATGCCCATGGCCTCGTGGTACTCGGCCACGGTCGGGATCTTGCCGATCTTCGACGCGATGGCGGCCAGCTCAGCCGAGGCGAGGAACACGTTGGTGTTCTTGCCCAGGCGGTTGGGGAAGTTGCGGGTCGAGGTGGAGACGACCGTCGCGCCTTCACGCACCTGCGCCTGGTTGCCCATGCACAGGCTGCAGCCGGGCATCTCGGTGCGCGCACCGGCCGTGCCGAAGGCGGCGTAATGGCCTTCCTTGATCAGCTCGCTCTGGTCCATCTTGGTGGGCGGGGCCACCCACAGCTTGACGGGGATGTCGCGCTGGCCGCCCAGCAGCTTGGCTGCGGCGCGGAAGTGGCCGATGTTGGTCATGCACGAACCGATGAAAGCTTCGTCGATCTTGGTGCCGGCCACTTCGGACAGGAACTTGGCGTCGTCCGGATCGTTGGGGCAGCAGAGGATGGGCTCCTTGATGTCCGCGAGGTCGATCTCGATGACGGCGGCGTATTCGGCATCCTTGTCGGCTTCGAGCAGTTCGGGATTGGCCAGCCAGGCCTCGACCTTCTCGATGCGGCGCTGCAGGGTGCGGGCGTCGGCGTAACCGTCGGCGATCATGTTCTTCATCAGCACGACGTTGCTGGTGAGGTACTCCTTGATCGGCTCGGGGTTCAGCTTGATCGCGCAACCGGCGGCGGAACGCTCGGCGGAGGCATCGCTCAACTCAAACGCCTGCTCGACCTTCAGGTCCTGCAGGCCTTCGATCTCGAGGATGCGGCCCGAGAAGACGTTCTTCTTGCCGGCCTTGGCGACGGTCAGCAGACCGGCCTTGATCGCGTACAGCGGGATCGCGTGTACCAGGTCGCGCAGCGTGACGCCGGGCTGCATCTGGCCCTTGAAGCGGACCAGCACCGACTCGGGCATGTCCAGCGGCATCACGCCGGTGGCAGCACCGAAGGCCACCAGGCCCGAGCCTGCGGGGAAGCTGATGCCGATGGGGAAGCGCGTGTGCGAGTCGCCGCCGGTGCCGACCGTGTCGGGCAGCAGCAGGCGGTTCAGCCAGCTGTGGATCACGCCGTCGCCGGGGCGCAGGGCCACACCGCCGCGGTTGCTGATGAAGGCCGGCAGCTCGCGGTGCGTCTTCACGTCCACGGGCTTCGGATAGGCGGCCGTGTGGCAGAAGCTCTGCATCACCATGTCGGCACTGAAGCCCAGGCAGGCCAGGTCCTTCAGCTCGTCGCGGGTCATCGGGCCGGTGGTGTCTTGCGAACCCACGGTCGTCATCTTCGGTTCGCAGTATGTGCCCGGGCGCACGCCCTGGCCTTCCGGCAGGCCGACAGCGCGGCCGACCATCTTCTGTGCGAGCGTGAAGCCGGCCTTGGTTTCGGCAGGCGCCGTCGGCAGGCGGAAGGTGGTCGACGCGGGCAGGCCCAGGAACTCGCGTGCCTTGGCGGTCAGCGAGCGGCCGATGATCAGGTTGATGCGGCCGCCGGCGCGCACTTCATCGAACAGCACATCGCTCTTGAGCTTGAACTCGGCGATGGTGGCGCCGTCCTTCACGATCTTGCCGTCGTAGGGCAGCACGTCGATCACGTCGCCCATTTCGAGCTTGCTCACGTCCACCTCGATCGGCAGCGAGCCCGAGTCTTCCTGCGTGTTGAAGAAGATCGGCGCGATCTTGCCGCCCAGCGTCACGCCGCCGAAGCGCTTGTTCGGCACGAAGGGGATGTCCTGGCCGGTGGCCCAGATCACGCTGTTGGTGGCGCTCTTGCGCGAGGAGCCGGTGCCGACCACGTCACCGACGTAGGCGACCAGGTGGCCCTTCTTCTTCAGGTCCTCGATGAACTGCATCGGGCCGCGCTTGCCGTCTTCCTCGGGCTTGAAGGCGGCACCACCAGGAGCACCAAAGTCCCCGCGCGTGTTCTTCAGCATGGCGAGGTAGTGCAGCGGGATGTCCGGGCGACTCCAGGCGTCGGGGGCGGGCGAGAGGTCGTCGGTGTTCGTTTCGCCGGGCACCTTGAAGACGGTGACGGTGATCTTCTTTTCCACTTCGGGGCGCGAGGTGAACCACTCGGCATCGGCCCAGCTCTGCATCACGTCCTTGGCGTAGGCATTGCCGGCCTTGGCCTTGGCGGCCACGTCGTTGAAGAAATCGAACATCAGCAGCGTCTTCTTCAGCGCGGCAGCGGCGGTGGGGGCCGTCTCGGCGTCGTCGAGTAGCTCGATCAGCGGATGGACGTTGTAGCCGCCCACCATGGTGCCCAGCAGCTCGGTGGCCTTGGCCTTGGAGATCAGGCCGACCTTGATGTCGCCATGCGCCACGGCGGCCAGGAAGCTGGCCTTGACCTTGGCCGCATCGTCTACGCCCGGCGGCACGCGGTGCGTGAGCAGGTCCATCAGGAAGGCGTCTTCACCGGCCGGCGGAGCCTTGATCAGCTCGATCAGCTCGGCCACCTGCTTGGCATCCAGGGGCAGGGGCGGGATGCCGAGGGCGGCGCGCTCGGCGGCGTGTTGGCGGTAGGCTTGAAGCATGAGGGTTCTCCGTTGAAACAGTGGGTTAGGTGGCGGCGGGAACGATGACCCGCAAGCCCTTGAAATAGTCGCGATAGAAGCCGGCGTCCCGTGTGATCAGCGCATTGCACTGCATCATGGCGTGGGCGCCGATGAGGAAATCAGCCACCGTGCGGCTGCGGTTGCCGCCGCGCTGGCGGTAGCGGCGCTGCATCTCGCCGGCGCGCAGGGCCGATTTGGCCTCCATCGCGTCAAAGCGGATGCCCAGGTCTTCGAGGAATTGAAGCACGTCTGCGCCGCCCTTGAACGCAGTGCAGACCTCGGCCAGCGCCACTCCGCAAAGCACGACAGGACCGACGTGCAGCGCTTGCCGAACGGCTTCTGCAGACGCGCCGCCGGTTGCGTCATCGCCGGCAATCATGTCGATCAGCACAGAAGAGTCGGCCGCGATCAAGACGCTTCGTCCTCCTGCTCAGGAGGCAGATAAGGATCCCCGGGCGCATGGCCGCGGATGGCGCGCATGGCTTCATCCGTGTTGGCAAAGCCATCGAGCTTGAAGCGGCCCCGCGCTCGAGAAATGGCGTCGTCCACGTTCTTGCGCAGGATGATGCGCCCACCTTCGAGCTCGACCTTGAGTGTCGTGCCCTTGGTCAGGCCCAAGGCGTCACGCACGGCCTTGGGCAGGGTGATCTGGCCGCGTTCGGCAACAGTGGCTTCCATGGCGGGACTCCTTCATCACAGCTGATCCAGGTATGAATCAGAAAGTACGTATGAATTGTACATACTTAACGTTTGAAAGTCGCGCCCCGGACCTCGAATTTGACCGTTTCTATCGGCTTTCCAGCCAGGGAAAGCAGTTGAAGCTCGTGCCGGCCGGGCAGGGGGCTCCACCACAGCTGGCTGCCGCGGCCGATGCGCCGGCCATCGAGCTGCCAGACGCCATTTTCGCCCTGGAACTGCAGGCGCTGCGCATGCGGCGGGATGTCGGGGTCGAGCGCGTAGATGCTGCCTTCGCGTGGATTGCGGATGCCGGCCAGCGTCGCCTGCGGGGTGGCCGCCTGCACGCGTGCGAGCTCGGTGCCGGCAAGGAACCATTCGCGCCGCGCGGCTTCCTGGCCCGCATCGAAGCGCACCTCTTGCGCCAGCAGGCCGGCCGGCGCCTTGGGCACGCGGCTCGGCGTCCTGGCCTGCAGGTAACGCATGAGGCCTGCCCACACGGGCGCCGCGCCGCTCACGCCCGAGACCGCATGCATGGCTTCGCCACTCGCGTTGCCCACCCACACGCCGACCGTGTAATGCTCGTCAAAGCCGATGCACCAGTTGTCGCGCATGTCCTTGCTGGTGCCGGTCTTGACGGCTGAGAAGCGGCCGGTGGCGAGTGCGCTATCGAGGCCGAAGGTCAGCGCGCGGGCGTTGTTGTCGGCCAGGATGTCGGTGGTGATGAAGGTGGCCGCAGCATCGGCCACGCGCTTCTTCGCGCTTGACGCATCGGGCAACTTCGCTGCGCTGAAGACGCCGCCGTTGCCCAGCGCGCGATAGGCATTGGTGAGCCCGAGCAGCGTGACCTCCGCGCTGCCCAGCGCCAACGAAGGCCCGTAGTAGCCGCCGCTCTCGGGCAGGGCCAGGCCGAAGGCGTTGAGCCGGTCGAACAGCGCATCGGTGCCCACCATCAGCCCGACACGCACGGCCGGCACGTTCATGCTATTGCCTAAGGCCGATCTCGCACTGACCCAGCCGCGGAAGCGGCGGTCGTAGTTCTGCGGCAGGTACAGGCCCGTGGGCGTGCGGATCTGCGCGGGCGAATCGTCCAGCAGGCTGGCTGCGGTGATCAGGCGTTTTTCAAACGCCAGCTCGTACAAGAAAGGCTTGAGCGTGGAGCCCGGCTGGCGGCGCGCGAGGACGGCATCGACCTGCGGTGCATCTGAGAACGAGCCGCCGCTGCTGCCGACCCAGGCGCGCACCTCGCCGGTGGCGTTGTCCAGCACCACGACGGCACCGTCCTCCACCTGCCGGCCTTGCAGGGCGATCAGCTGTTCGCGCAGCAGGCTCAAGGCCTGGCGCTGCAGCGAAGCATCGAGCGTGCTGGCCTGCGCCGCGGGTCCGTCGGCGCGCAGCACCAGGCGCGCAAAGTGCGGCGCGATCTGCTCGCCCATGGGCATACCGGCTTTGCGATTCAGCGTTGCCTCCGCCTGCGCATCCAGATCGGTGCAGGCCAGGCCTTGCGTCTTGAGCAGCGCACAGGCCCGCGTGGTCACCGCCGCCGGCTTGGCGTTGGGCGCGCGCAGCAGCGCGGCAAGCAAGGCCGACTCGCGCGCATCAAGCCCGGCCGGCGCTTTCTCGAACAGCGCCTGCGAGGCCGCGTTGATGCCGACGAGCTCACCGCGCAGCGGCATCAGGTTCAGATACGCCTCCAGGATCTGCGCCTTGCTCCAGCGCTTTTCCAGCTGGCCGGCCTGCCAGAGCTGGCCCATCTTCTGGCCCACGCTGCGGCGGCCGCGCTTCTTCATTTCATCTTCATCGAGCAAGCCCGCCAACTGCATGGTCAGCGTGGAAGCGCCGCGCGTTTTGGCGTTCCACAGATTGCCCCAGGCGCTGGCGGCCACGGCGCTCCAGTCCACGCCGCTGTGCTCGTAGAAATGGCGGTCCTCGCTGTAGAGCAGGGCGCGCAGGAGGGCGGGCGAGACCTCGCTCACGCGCACCCAGGGCAGGGCGCGGCGGGTCTTGTCCAGGCGCAGGGTCTGGATGGGAACACCCTGCCGGTCCAGCAGCGTGAAGTCGCTGACCTTGTAGTCGGCGCGTGTTTCGTCGAAGCTCGGCAACGCCTGCGCCGTGATGACGCTGAACGTCAGCGTTAGCGCCAGCGCGATTCGTTTCACGGAGCAACCTCGATCACACTGCCCGGCAACTCGCCGAACCGATCCGGCGCATACATCGCCTCCACCCGCGTGCCCGGAAGCTGGAAGCGGCCGGCGTTGTTGAGCCGGATCGTGTACTCCACGACCAGCTTGCCGCGCGGAAGATAGGCGTAGTAGGCGCGCCAGGCGGCCAGACCCTGCTCCTCATACGCGAGCCAGCCGTAGCCCTCTCGCTTCTCGCCTTGCGCGGCGATGGCCGACTGGCCGAGGCCATCGCCCTGGATCGTCGCGCCACCCGGAACAGGATCGCTCACCACCACCCAGCTCATGTCGTTGGCAGCTTCCACTTCCAGATGCACGCGAACAAGGTCGCCGCGGCTCCAGCGCGACTTGTCCTTCTGCTCCACGCCCATGAGGCTGCGGCGCACCACGTAGCCTGCATTGAAGGGCGCGGCCAGCGGCACGGCGGCCAGGCTCTGCACGGTCAGCCAGGGCTTGCCCGTGCCTTCCTGCTTGACCTGCAGATTTGCGGGCTGAGCAGGCCAGGGCAACAACTGCGTGCCGCCTTGCGGCTCCTTCGCCCAATCCTGCGTGCTGCTCGCGCCATCGAGCTGGCCCGTGGAGCGGCCCGCCACCTTCTGCGACTCGAACTTGGCCGAGAATTTTTCCAGCGCCATCACGCCCCAGAAATTGGCCGTGGTGGTGTGCCACGCGCCGCGCTCCTGCCGAGCCAGCGTGCCTTGCACCATGCGCGGCACGTCGCTCTTCCAGGTCGGGTCGTCCAGCACCGCGAGGATCAGGCGGGAGGCGTTGGCGTCGGCGCCGGCCATCAGCCACCACCAACCGTCGCTGTCCTCGCTCGCGAATTTGAGCGTGCTGCCTGCCCAGCTCAAGCGGCTGCGCAGCTGCGACTGCGCAGCCTGGATCTGCGCGGCGCGGTTCGGTGCATCGGCCACGCGCTGGTGGATCAGCAGCCAGTCGATCACGGCCGAGGTGGGCCAAGTGTGGATCAACGCGGGGTCCACTGTGGCCAGCATCTTGGCGTTGGCGCGGCCATAGCGCGAGAGTGCCTCGATGGCCGCGATGCGGCGCACCGGCGCGTCCTCGCGCGGCGACCAGAACTTGCGCTGGATGCGGCCTTCCACGAAGCCCGTGAGGCCGTCGAGCATCAGCTGGCGCGGGCCGTCGGGGACGGTCTGGCCGGCCTCGTTTGCGGCGGCCAGCACATAGGCCGTCAGCGTGTCGCTGCCCTGCGCCGGCTGGTCGGCGCGTGGCGGGAAGTAATTGGCCAAACCATCGGAGTCCAGGTACGTGGGCAGCTTGGCCATCACGTCGGCCCAGGCCGTGGCGTTGTGCAGTCCCAGGGTCTTGGAGCTGAGCTGCTCCAGGCAGTTGTAAGGATAGGTCTCGAAGAAGCGCCGCAGGCCGGGCAGGGCGCCCGAGAGCTTGGCCTGCCAACTCAGCTGCACACCGCCGCGCGCGCGGCCTTGCGAGTCCGGGTCCATCAGCGCCTTGGCCGGCGTGGCCACGGGTATGGAGAGCGGACCGTCCAGCTGCATCAGCACCGACTGCTGGATGGTGACGGCCTGCGCCGGCTGCACGGCCTGCTCGACGATGAGGCGATCGCTGCGCCCGCCACCCACTTCGCTGGCGTTGATTTCCCACGCGAGCTTCGTCACGCCATTCGGCACCGTGATCGGCCACTGCGCCTCACGTGCGCCGCCTGCGGGCAGGGTGATGTCCTGCGCAATCGCCCTGGCCATAACGCCCTTGGGCAGTAGCGTGACCCGCAACTTCATCTCGCGGCTCGACGCATTACGCACGGTCACCATGGCCTGGAACTGGTCGCCCTCGCGCACCAGCGGCGGCAGGCCCGATAGCAGCTGCAGATCCTGGCTCACCTTGACGCTGGCCGAGCCCGTGCCGAAGGCCTGCGCACCGGCATCGGCCACTGCCACCAGACGGAAGCTGGTCAGCGAATCGTTCAGCGGCACGTCGATCACCGCTTCGCCATTGGCATCGAGCTGGACGGCCGGCTTCCACAAGAGCAGCGTGTCGAACAGCTCGCGTGCTGCGCGCCCGCCACCACCACCGGCCGCGACGGCCTTGCGGCCATAGTGGCGCTTGCCCACGATTTCGCTTTGCGCCGTGGCCGTGGCCACGCTCCATGAGCGCTCCTGCAGCAGGGCGTTCAGCAGATCCCAACTGTTGTTGGGGCTCAGTGCCAGCAGGCCTTCGTCCACCGCTGCAAACGCGAGCTGCGCGCCGGCCGCGGGCCGGCCGTTCTGGCTGACCTTGACGCGCACCTTGGCGGTCTGTCGAACCTCGTAGTTAGGCTTTTCTGGCGTCACCTGCACCTGCAGCTGGTGCTCGGCCAGACCCACCTGCAGCCTGGCCACGCCGAACTTGAAGGCGGGCTTGCCCAGATCCACCATGGCCGTGGGCGGCTGGTAGTCATCACCATGGCGCCATTCGTTCCACCACTCGCCGGGGCTGCGCCAGCCCCAGGTGAAGAAGCTGTACCAGGGCACGTCGCGCACGCGGCCGCGCACGGCCAACACACTGACATAGACGTTAGGTGCCCAGTCCTTGCTGATCTTCACGTCAACCATCGGCCGCATGCCCGAGAGCGTCTGCACCGAGGTCTCGATCACGCCTTCGCGCTCGACCGAGACCAGCACGGTGGCCTGGCGGAAGGGCATGCGCACCTGCAGATGCGCGGTCTCGCCGGGCTCGTAGGCGCGCTTGTCGGCCAGAACGTCCATGCGGTCGTCGTTGTCCTGCTCGAACCAGATTTCCGCCTTGGCGGTGATCCACACCGACGTGGCGGCCTCGGCCTTGCGGCCCTGGCCGTCGTCGGCGCGCGCAATCAGTTCGATCTCGCCAGGCTGGTCGAGCTTGACCTCGCAAGGCAGCAGGCCTTGCGCATCGCTGGTGCCGCTGCACAGCTCACCGAGCTCCTTGGTCTCTACGCGGTTGTCGTAGGCATAGAAGCCGCCGACCATCCGCTTGCGCGTGCTGATCGATTCGCGCAGCCGGCCCACCACGCTGATCTTCTGGCCGGCCTTGGGGCGGCCGTTCAGGTCCAGCGCCACGGCCTGCAGGTTCATCGGCCCCACCGCGCGGCCCCAGGAGCTGCTGCGGATGCCCACCACCACGCCGGCAGGCCATAACGCGACGGTTCGGCTGACCGTCTGCTGCACGCCGTTGGGGTCGCGGTAGCTGAGCTCGGTCATCAGCTCGCTGGCCTGCGTGACGGCCGGCAGCTTCGGGACCGTGATGCGCACAGCACCTTGCGCATCGGTGTTGGCGGCGAGCTTGTCGGCCACCAGGCGCGAGGCGCTCTGCGCTTCGTCCTCGGACTCCTCTTCGTCATAGCGGCCGCGCGCGGCCTTCGGGTCCTGCGGCGGTGCGAAGTTGTAGCCCTCGTAGCCGGCAAAGCTCAAGCTCCGCGGGCGCAGCACGGCGCTGAGCTGCACGGGCGCATTGCCCATCGGGCCGCCGGACTGGTAGCTGAGCTGGGCGTTGAAGAGCAGCTCCGGCGGCTTGACCTGATCGCCCTTGGGCGGCGTCAAGCGCGCATCGACCAGCGGCACGCGGAACTCGGCCACGCGAAAGCCGCCGCTCTCATAGGCATGCGCGCCGTCGCCCTCCAGCACGATGCGGTAGTTGCCGAGCTTGGCGCCGGTCGGGATCTGCCATTGCGACAAGGCATAGCGCGCGCCGGCTGCCCATTGCAGCGGCTGCACGAACTCCTGGCCGCTGCCTTCGTGGATGATCTTCATGCGCGTGGGCAACTGGTCGGCCGGTGCCATGGCCAGGCCGCGCATGTTCTCCAGGCGGAAGAAGTGCTTCATCGACACGGTCTCGCCCGCGCGCAGCAGGCTGCGGTCGAGCACGGTGTGCGCGCGCGCCGTGGGAGCGTTGCTCCAGCCCACGGGCAGCTCGAAGCGCCAGGGCTCGATGCCGCGCGTCCAGCTGCTGAAGGTGAAGGCCATGTCCTCCACGCCCTGGTCGGTTTTGCGCGCAGTAATGAAGAGGCCAGTGTCGGCAGGGCAATGGTCATCCCATTCGGGCGCCTTCAGCTCGCGCTCCACCAGCGCGCGGCCGGCGGCATCGGTCTTGCCGGACCAGATGGCCTGGCCGTGGCAATCGTTGACGGTCACACTCGCATCGGCCACGGGCTTGGCGCGGTCTAGCGTGGTGACCCACACGAGGCTGTTCTCGCGCCCGAGCTTGAAGTGCACGCCGAGGTTGGTGACGAGCACGCCGGTGCGCACGTACATCGGCCCGCCTTTCTCAAGCAGCGAACTCCCCAGCCGCTGCGAGCCGAGTTCGATCACCTGGTAGCCGGGCTGGTCGAGCGGGATGCCAATCACCTCGGTCGGCCCGGTGCTCGTGAGCTTGGGCAGTTGCAGCGCCTTCGCGCCATCGCTCTGCGAGAGCATCGGCACCTTGCGTGTCTTCCACTCGTCGTTGCTGGCCTTCTGCACGCGGGCGTAGGCCTGCAGCACCTCGCTGTCGCTGCTGAACTTCTTCGCGAGCACGAGGCCCGGCTGCTGCCACTCCGCTTGCACATGCCGCATGGTGATCGGCACGACGGCCGGGCCCGAGGGCTCGCGCTCGATGATGCCGAAGGGCGCGGCCGCAAACTTGGCCAGCGGCGGCGCCGCGCCCGTGCGCACTTGCAGCGGGAACATGCTCGCGTTGGAGAGCGGCCGGCCCGCGGCGTCCTTCAACCCGGCGGGCACTTCAAGCCGGTAGGCCGTGCCCTCGGCCAGAGGCGTGGGGAATTGCAGATCGCCGACCTCGGCCGCCTGCTTGTCCTTGATGGGCAGTGGCGCGATGGCCTTGCCGTCGGGCGTGACGATGCGGACCTGGGCCGCCAGCTCGCGTGCAATCGGCGCACTGAAGACCAGGCGCATCGGCAGCACGGGGATGCAAGGCGCTTCGGCACGTTCGCGCTCGCAAGTGAACTCCACGGTGAAGGGCTTGCGCACTTCAAAGGACAGGCGTTGATCACCGCGCGTGGTGACGCTGGCATCTGCTGCAGCGGCAATGCCCGCACCCCACACGAGGTTCATGCGTGCACCGGGCGGCAGAGGGCGTTGGCAGGCCAGCAGCAGCCAGGTCTCGCCGGGGCGGCCGCGGCGTACGGCCTTGAGCGTGCTCTTCAGACGGTCGTCGGGCAGGGCTTGGGCAGGGATGCGTTCGCCCAGGCCTTCGGACTCGCACCAGACCTTGCCTTGCAGGCTCGCCGCTGCGGCGGCGCCGGAGAGCTGGACGAGGAACTGCTGCGCCTCCTCAATGGTCGCGCCCTGCCAGGGCAGCGTGTTCAGGATCGAGGGCGCGGCAATCGCGAAGGCGAAGGACTTAGGTCCCGTCCAGTCGCCGTTGATCGGCTTGAAGTCGGCCCGTGCTTCTAGGCGGCATCGCGTGCCCGGCGGCAGCGCTTGCTCCATCTCGAATACCCACTCATTGGGCGTGATCCAGCGGCCCTGACCCTTCGGCGCAGTCTGGTCGCAGCGCAGATCGACGGGCGCAGGGGCCTGCGAATCCCCGAGCGCGACGACGGCCTCGCTGAACTGCAGACTGACCTGCCGCGCCTGCGCGACCTGGCCCTGCGGCGTGACCCGATTGACCGTGACCGCGGCGCAAAGCCCCGGCAACAGCGCCAAGGCCAGTGCGGTCAGAAAGGAGGGAAGAGCGTGCTTTTTTTTAGCGTGCGTCATGACTCACCCGGGTTTCGTGAACCCGGTGAGTCTATGCGTGCGAATCGACGCTCAGCGTGAACGCCGACCCGTGAAGAATCACTTCCCGATCACTTGCCGCCGAGGCCCAGCCCGTTGTCGGCCTGCACGACGCCCGATGCCGCATCGGACGCGCGCTGCGCAGCCATCGCCGCCATCAGCTCGCGCTGTTCGGGGCTCACGCAATCGTCCACCAGGCGCTGGCCGATCTTCACGTCGAGCAGCATGGACTTGTTGGCGATCTGGATCATCAGCGTGCGGCCCGTCACATCCTCCAGCCGCAGCGCGCCGGTGCTGGAGCGCACGGGCTTCATGGTGAAGACGAGCTTGTCCCAGCGCACGTCTACATAGCCGGATTTGGCGGCGTGCGGCTCGATGTCGATGAACTTCTTGAACTCGCACTCGTAGTGGCCCAAGTAGGCGAGCTTGGCGGCTTCGAGCTGGTCGGCGTCGGCATCGGGCAGCACCGGCGCGGCCGGCACCGCGGGCTTGACGGGCTTCTTGGCCACGGCCTTGAGCGGGGTCTTGGCTGCAGGCTTGGCGGGGGTCTGTGCCAGCGCCGGAGCGCTCAGGATCAGGCCGGCAATGAGGGAGAAAGCGAGCTTGGAAGTCATCGGATCGGAAGCGAACGAGCGCGAAGAAGAGGTGGGGTGGTAGGCAGTGTGGGGCCAGAGTCTGACGGGCCTGTGAGCAATGGTTACGCCGCAAACCAGGTTTGCGCTTCAGCAGGTAGGGCCCGGCCCGTGGCATGGGCACGTTGCAACAACTGCCAGAAATAGCGGTAGCTGGCGCGGTCATGCAAGGTGTCGCGATGGCGGATCGGCGCCCATTGTGCGCCCTGGGCGGCGGCGACGATCTCGACCGCCAGGTCGATCTCGTCAGCCGCCGGCGCGAAGGCCTGCAGGATGGGTTCGATCTGCGCCGGGTGGATGCTCCACATGCGGGTGTAGCCCAGCTCCTGCGAGGCGCGGCGCGCGGCGGCTTGCAGGGCGGCGCTGTCCTTGAACTCGGTCACCACGCAGTGCGAGGGCGTCTTGGCAAAGGCGTGCGCCGCGGCAGCAATCTCCAGCTTGGCGCGCAGCACCAGGGGATGGCTGAACTGGCCCTGCACGCCCATGGCGCTGGCGGGAATCGCGCCGCGGTGCGCGGAGACAAAGTCCATCAGCCCGAAGGACAGGCTCTCGATGCGCGGATGTGCAGCAATCTGTTGCACTTCACGCAGGGCGCCATGGGTTTCGATCAGCGTGTGGACCGGCAAGGCCTTCTTGATGCCGTGGACTTTGAGCGTCAGGTCGATGAAGGCACAGGCGGCTTCGACGTCGCCGGCGCCGCCGGGCTTGGGCACCATCAGGTAGGCCAGCTGCTCGCCACCTTTTTTGATCAGCTCGTCCACGTCAGCCTCGAAAGCCGGATGGCCGAAGGGATGCACGCGCGCGCCGACGCGGCCATGGCGGTTGTCGGCGCTGTGCAGCATGGACAACACGAGCTGCACATGCTCGGCCTCAGCCCCCACCGGCGCGCCGTCCTCGCAATCGAGCGTGATGTCGAACAGCGGGCCCATCCCGGCCTGCAGTTCGAGGCTCTTCTTCATGCGGGCTTCGACGCCGCAATAGTGGTCGACGACGGGCAGCGGGGCGACGACGGGGCCGTCATCGAACAGGGCGAGTTTTGGATGCATAAAAGAAAAAGGGCCGGTGAAACCGGCCCTCAGTGTCTCTCAACAAAGACGAATCACAGCAGGTGCTTCACGCCATCCTGCTCGCCCTGCAGTTCGGCCAGGGTGATGTTGATGCGCTCTTGCGAGAAGGCGTCGATGGGCAGGCCTTCGACGATCTTGTATTCGCCGCCTTCGCAGGTGACGGGGTAGCCGAACATGACTTCCTTGGGGATGCCGTATTCGCCGTTGGACGGGATGCCCATGGTGACCCACTTGCCGTTGGTGCCCAGGGCCCAGTCGTGCATGTGGTCGATGGCGGCGTTGGCAGCCGAAGCAGCGGAGGACAGGCCGCGGGCCGCGATGATGGCCGCGCCGCGCTTGCCCACCGTGGGCAGGAATACGTCGGCGTTCCAGACCTGGTCATTGATCAGGTCCTTGACGCTCTTGCCGCCGACGGTGGCGAAGCGGTAGTCGGCGTACATCGTGGGCGAGTGGTTGCCCCAGACGGCCAGCTTCTCGATGTCACCCACGGCGGTGCCGGTCTTGGCTGCGATCTGCGAGGCGGCGCGGTTGTGGTCCAGGCGCAGCATGGCGGTGAAGTTCTTGGCCGGCAGGTCCGGAGCCGACTTCATCGCGATGTAGGCGTTGGTGTTGGCCGGGTTGCCGACCACGAGCACCTTGACGTTGCGCGAGGCCGAGGCGTTCAGTGCTTTGCCCTGGGCCGTGAAGATCTGGGCGTTGGCGGCCAGCAGGTCGGCACGCTCCATGCCGGGGCCGCGCGGGCGGGCGCCGACGAGCAAGGCGTAGTCGGTGTCCTTGAAGGCCTTGACCGGGTCGCTGTGGGCTTCGACGCTGGCCAGCAGCGGGAAGGCGCAGTCTTCGAGCTCCATGATCACGCCCTTGAGCGCGTTCTGGGCCTTCTCGTCCGGGATCTCCAGCAGTTGCAGGATCACGGGCTGGTCCTTGCCCAGCATCTCGCCGGAGGCGATGCGGAACAGCAGGGCGTAGCCGATCTGGCCTGCGGCACCGGTGACGGCAACGCGAACGGGTTTCTTGCTCATGGAGACTCCAACGAAAAGGATGGTTGAAATTCGGTGCAGAGGCGAACAGCAGCCCACAAGTTTAGGCCGGATGAGGGTTCACCCCGAGTGCGGCCCGGATTATGCGCGCAAACAACGCGGCCTGCTGGCGGTCTTATGTCTTATAGAAGATTGCTCGGGTTTTATTGGACTTGCGGGTTCACCCTGTGTTCGAATGCCGGCCATGTCTGCGTCCGCCGCCCTGTCAACGCCTGCCTTCAGTCCGCTCTACCAGCAGATCAAGGCGCTGATCATCAAGGCCTTGCAGGCGGGCGAATGGAAGGCCGGCGAGTCCATTCCCAGCGAGCAGGATCTGGCCGTGCGCTTCGGCGTGAGCCAGGGCACGGTGCGCAAGGCCATCGACGAGATGGCGGCTGAAAAGCTCGTGGTGCGCCGCCAGGGCAAGGGCACATTCGTGGCCACGCATGCCGAACAGGAAGTGCGCTATCGCTTCCTGCGTCTGGAGCCTGACGAGGTCGATGGCGCGCCCAAGCTGGAGCGCGAACTGCTGGACTGCCAACGCCAGCGTGCGCCGGCGTGGATTGCCAAGCAGCTGCAGATGCGCAGCGGCGAGCCGATGATCGAGGTGCGGCGCCTCCTGCGCAGCAAGAGCCAGCCGGTGGTGCTCGATGACATCTGGCTGCCCGGCGCGCTGTTCAAGGGCTTGACGATGGACAAGCTCGAAATGCATCGCGGCCCCTTCTACAGCTTCTTCGAGGCCGAGTACGGCGTGCACATGATCCGCGCCGAGGAAAAGATCCGCGCCGTGGCGGCCGATGCCGAAGTGGCCGCACTGCTGCAGGTGCCCCAGGGCGCGCCGCTGCTCAGCGTGGAGCGGCTCTCCTTCACCTATGGCGACAAGCCGGTGGAGCTGCGCCGCGGCCTTTACCACACGGCCGAACATTTTTATCGCAACGAGTTGAATTAGGTTTGCCCCTAACGTGCTGTTGCATTGCAATAAAATCTCAAGGTTTCAGTTGATTACACAAGGTCGGACATGACTAACGCCACCAACACGACTCAGAAAAAACGGCCCGTCTACCGCAACATCAACATCTTCACGGATGTGCGCACGTACCGGCTCCCTCCCGCCGGCATCGTGTCCATCCTGCACCGCGTGAGCGGCTTGCTGATGTTCCTGTTGCTGCCCTTCATCATCTGGATGTTCGACAACAGCCTGACATCTGAAATCAGCTACGACGGCTTCACCAACATCTTCGTGGCGGGCTTCTGGGGCCTGCCAGGCTGGTTCATCAAGCTCGTGGTGCTGGCTCTGAGCTGGTCCTTCTTCCACCACTTCATCGCCGGCGTGCGCCATCTGTGGATGGACGCCACGCACAGCGTGAGCAAGGAGCAGGGCCGCGTCTCTGCCCTCATCACGCTCGCCCTGAGCGTGCTGCTGACGCTGGCCACGGCTGCCAAGCTGTTTGGCGCCTACTAAATCCCCATAAAACCCATAACGACAAGGTTCAACGCAATGAGTACCTATGGCTCCAAGCGCCTGGTCGTCGGCGCGCACTACGGTCTGCGCGACTGGCTGGCCCAGCGCATCACCGCCGTGCTGATGGCTCTGTTCACCGTCGCGCTGATGGTGCAGTTCCTGATGCCCGGCGAACTCGGCTATGACCACTGGGCCGCGATCTTCGCGCCGCAGTGGATGAAGCTCCTGACCTTCGTGACGATCGTCTCGCTGGCCTACCACGCGTGGGTCGGCATGCGAGACATCTGGATGGACTACGTGCAGGCCGTGGGCGTTCGCCTGACGCTGCAAGTCATTACCCTGGTTTGGCTGGTCGCTTGCGCCGGTTGGGCCATCCAGGTGCTTTGGAGAATTTGATGCAAGTTGGAACCTCTGTCCCCAAGCGTAAGTTTGACGTCGTCATCGTCGGAGCCGGTGGCTCCGGCATGCGCGCCTCGCTGCAGCTCTCGCTGGCCGGCCTCAACGTGGCCGTGCTGTCCAAGGTCTTCCCGACCCGCTCGCACACCGTGGCGGCGCAGGGCGGTATCGGCGCCTCGCTCGGCAACATGAGCGAGGACAACTGGCACTACCACTTCTACGACACCGTCAAGGGTTCCGACTGGCTCGGCGACCAGGACGCGATCGAGTTCATGTGCCGCGAAGCGCCCAAGGTCGTCTACGAGCTTGAGCACTTCGGCATGCCGTTTGACCGCAATGCCGACGGCACCATCTACCAGCGCCCCTTCGGTGGCCACACCGCCAACTACGGTGAGAAGCCCGTGCAGCGCGCCTGCGCCGCGGCTGACCGCACCGGCCACGCGTTGCTGCATACGCTCTACCAGCAGAACGTCAAGGCGCGCACGCAGTTCTTCGTCGAGTGGATGGCGCTGGACATCATCCGCGACGCCGATGGCGACGCTGTGGGCGTCACCGCCCTCGAGATGGAAACCGGCGAGGTCCACATCCTCGAAGCCAAGACCGTGCTGCTGGCCACCGGCGGCGCGGGCCGCATCTTCGCGGCTTCCACCAACGCCTTCATCAATACCGGCGACGGCCTGGGCATGGCGGCACGTGCTGGCATCCCGCTGGAAGACATGGAGTTCTGGCAGTTCCACCCGACTGGCGTGGCCGGCGCGGGCGTGCTGCTGACCGAAGGCTGCCGCGGCGAAGGCGCGATCCTGCGCAACAGCAACGGCGAGCGTTTCATGGAGCGTTATGCGCCCACCTTGAAGGACCTGGCACCGCGCGACTTCGTCTCGCGCTCGATGGACCAGGAGATCAAGGAAGGCCGAGGCTGCGGTCCCAACAAGGACTACATCCTGCTGGACATGACCCACCTCGGTGGCGACACGATCCACAAGCGTCTGCCCTCGGTGCAGGAGATCGGCCACAACTTCGCCAACGTGGACATCACCAAGGAGCCGATCCCCGTGGTGCCCACCATCCACTACCAGATGGGCGGCATCCCGACCAACATCCACGGCCAGGTGGTGGTGCCGAAGAACGGCATCCACAACGACGTGATCAACGGCCTTTACGCGGTGGGCGAATGCTCTTGCGTGAGCGTGCACGGCGCCAACCGCCTGGGCACCAACTCGCTACTCGACCTGCTGGTCTTTGGCCGCGCGGCCGGCAACCACATCGTCGACTTCAACCTAAAGAACAAGTCGCACAAGCCTCTGCCCAAGGACGCGGCTGATCGCACGCTGGCCCGCCTGGCGCGCCTGGATTCGAGCAGCAGCGGCGAGTACTCGCAGAACGTGGCCAACGACATCCGCGCGGCCATGCAGCAGCATGCCGGCGTGTTCCGCACGCAGAAGGGCATGGACGAGGGCGTGGTCAAGATCGCCGAACTGCGCGAGCGCGTCAAGAACATCACCCTGAGCGACAAGTCCAAGGTCTTCAACACCGCCCGCGTGGAAGCGCTGGAAGTGGAGAACCTGATCGAAGCCGCACAGGCAACGATGGTCTCGGCCGCCGCGCGCCGCGAATGCCGCGGTGCCCACACCGTCTACGACTACGAGCACCCGGCCGACCACCCGACCGCGCCGCTGGGCCGTGACGATGCCAACTGGATGAAGCACACGCTCTGGTACTCCGAGGACAACCGCCTGGACTACAAGCCGGTCCATCTGAAGCCGCTGACGGTGGACTCCGTTCCGCCCAAGGTCCGTACCTTCTAAAGAGAAAAGACAGCAAACATGAAGCGCACTTTTCAGATCTACCGCTACGACCCGGACAAGGACGCCAAGCCCTACATGCAGACCCTCGAGGTCGAGCTGGACGGGCACGAGCGCATGCTGCTGGACGCCTTGGTCAAGCTCAAGGCTGTTGACCCGACCCTGAGTTTCCGCCGCAGCTGCCGCGAAGGCGTGTGCGGTTCGGACGCCATGAACATCAACGGCAAGAACGGTCTGGCCTGCCTGACCAACATGCTGACGCTGCCGGGCGTGATCACCTTGAAGCCGCTGCCGGGCCTGCCTGTCGTGCGCGACCTGATCGTCGACATGACGCAGTTCTTCAAGCAGTACGACTCGATCAAGCCCTACCTCGTCAACGACACACCGCCGCCCGAGAAGGAGCGCCTGCAGTCGCCCGAGGAGCGCGACGAGCTCAATGGCCTGTACGAGTGCATCCTCTGCGCAAGCTGCTCGACGAGCTGCCCCAGCTTCTGGTGGAACCCCGACAAGTTCGTCGGCCCTGCCGGCCTGCTGCAGGCTTATCGCTTCATCGCCGACAGCCGCGACCAGGACACCGCCGGCCGCCTCGACAACCTCGAGGACCCGTATCGCCTGTTCCGCTGCCACACCATCATGAACTGCGTGGATGTGTGCCCGAAGGGCCTGAACCCGACCAAGGCCATCGGCAAGATCAAGGAAATGATGGTTCGCCGCGCCGTCTAAATATCTGGTTATGGAAACGACGCTCATCGGTGAACGCGAACTCTCCAAGCTGCGCTGGCGCTGCCGGCGCGGCCTGCTGGAGAATGACCTTTTCATCGAGCGTTTTTTTCAGAAGCATGAGAATCTCAGCACCCTGCAGGCCGATGGCCTGACAAGGCTGATGGACCTGGCAGACAACGATCTGCTGGACCTGCTGCTGGCCCGCAAGGAACCGGCGGATGAGCTTGATCTTGAGAGCGTCCGCCTCGTGCTCGCTCAGCTCAGAACACCGAAGTAATACAAAGGAAGCCCCATGACTCCGTCCGACGTCAAAGCCACCCTGTCGTTCACCGATGGCAGCCCGCAGATGGATCTGCCGATCTACAAGGGCTCCATCGGCCCCGATGTGATCGACATCCGCAAGCTCTACGCCCAGACCGGCAAGTTCACGTACGACCCTGGCTTCCTGTCCACGGCCTCGTGCAACTCGACCATCACCTACATCGACGGCGACAAGGGCGAGCTGCTGTACCGCGGCTACCCGATCGAGCAGCTCGCCGTGAACTGCGACTACCTCGAGACCTGCTACCTGCTGCTCTACGGAGAGCTGCCCAACGAGGCTGAGAAGGCTAACTTCGTGGACCGTGTGACACACCACACCATGGTCAACGAGCAGATGCAGTTCTTCCTGCGCGGTTTCAGGAGAGATGCCCATCCGATGGCCGTGATGACGGGCCTGGTCGGCGCGCTATCGGCCTTCTATCACGACAGCACGGACATCAATAACCCCGAGCACCGCGAGATTGCCGCGATCCGCCTGATCGCCAAGATGCCCACGCTGGTATCCATGGCCTACAAGTACACGGTCGGCCAACCCTACATCTACCCGAAGAACGATCTCTCGTACGCCGGCAACTTCATGCGCATGATGTTCGCCACGCCGTGCGAGGAGTACAAGCCCAATGACGTGCTGGTGCGCGCTATGGACCGCATCTTCACGCTGCACGCCGACCACGAGCAGAACGCCTCGACCTCGACGGTGCGCCTGTGCGGCTCGTCGGGCACCAACCCGTTTGCCGCCATCGCAGCCGGCGTGGCCTGCCTCTGGGGCCCGGCCCACGGCGGCGCCAACGAGGCTGCGCTGAACATGCTCGGCGACATCCAGAAGCAGGGCGGCGAAGCCAAGATCGGCGAGTTCATCAAACAGGTCAAGGACAAGGACAGCGGCGTCAAGCTGATGGGCTTCGGTCACCGCGTCTACAAGAACTACGACCCGCGCGCCAAGCTCATGCGCGAGACCTGCCACGAAGTGCTCGATGCGCTGGGCCTGCACGACGACCCGCTGTTCAAGCTGGCCATGTCGCTCGAGAAGATTGCGCTGGAAGACGAATACTTCGTCGCCCGCAAGCTCTACCCGAACGTGGACTTCTACTCCGGGATCGTCCAGCGCGCCATCGGCATCCCCGTGCCCCTGTTCACGGCGATCTTTGCCCTGGCCCGCACGGTCGGCTGGATTGCCCAACTGAACGAGATGATCGGCGACCCCGAGTACAAGATCGGCCGTCCGCGCCAGCTCTTCGTCGGCGCCACGGCTCGCAACGTCAAGCCCATCGGCCAGCGTTGAAGCCTGCTTGCATCGGCCACTGAGTGGCCCCATGAACAAAGCCCCGCAATGGCGACATTGCGGGGCTTTTTTTCGGGTGCGACGGAATCGGATCAGGCGCTGCGGCGACGGCGCGCGACGCCGGCCGTGCCGAGCAGGCCCAGCCCCATCAGCGCGTAGCTCGTGGGCTTCGGCACGGCGTTGATGGTCAGTACCGGGACGTAGAAGTTCATGGCGACGAAGCCGCCTGGCAGTTCCAGGTCCATCTGATAGACCGAGATGTGCTTCAGGCCGTAGCTTCCCACGGCGTCGGCGATGTTCAGCGAGCTGAACTGGTTACCGCCCGTTCAGGCCTCGTGGTAGTTGAAGTAGAAGGTCGGAGCAGCGCCCGGCACCGTGGCCGTGAAGTCGCTGTCGTAGTTCGTGTCGCCGCTCAGGAAGACACCATCGACGCCGGGGGCGTTGTTGCGCAGCACGAAGTAGGTCGGAGAGTTCAGGGCCACCGCCAAATTCACGCCGCTGGCCACTAGCGAGAACGACGAGGGGTCGATCACATAGCCGCGTGTGGGACGAGCGGCGTTGTCAGAGTAGTTGTCCGAGCTGACGGTGAAGCTCAGCGTGTCCGGCGAACCCACAGGCATCAACGGTGTGAGGCCGCCCTGCTGCGAGTTGACGCAATCAACGGTCGACGTGGCCTGGATCAGATAGGGGTTGGCGTGCGCCCAGGACGGGGCTGAGCACAGCCGTGGCCGCCAGGGCGAGAAAGCGTGCGGTGGGGCGAATCATCGAGACCCCCCGAGTTTGTTGACGGCCGTTTGAAAAACTATTTTTGTAAACAATTTGGCAATTCCTAACTGGTGGATTCCCCGTTCGGGTTGCCCCGTCGCTGCGTTCATCGACAACTGCTTCGCCGCATGACCGGCGTCCCCCATCGCCTTCTTGACATTGCGGCCTATTTACCGCCTCCCAGCGCAGGTCTGGCCGCTTGGCGACGCGGGCCTGCCTCGCGCTAGCCATGGCTTGCAGCGGAAACGAGGAGACAGCGTCGTGAGCAGCTCTCAATACCTTCAATTGGTGGTCCTGTTCCTGGTTTTTCCGTGCTTGAGGTCCTGCCGGGCCGCGCCCAGGAATTCGACACCACGGCCGGCGACAACCTGCTGGATCTGGTCGGCTTCACCTTGTTGGCGGCCGTCACCCAGCCCTTGGTGTTCTGGATCGTCAGCAAGATCGGACTGCGCATTGCGCCCGAGTACCAGGACGCGCTGATCAACCTGCCCTGGTGGGCCGGCGCAGCGCTGTTCCTGGTGGATGACGACATGCTGCAGTATTGGTGGCACCGCATCTCGCACAGCCCGCTCTTGTGGCCGCTCTACCGTGTGAAGGCGCTCGAGCCGCTGATGTGGCTGGTGCAGCGCACAATCTCCACGCCGACCACACACTTCGCCCACCACGCGATGACCAACGCTGATGGAATCGGCCACTACTAGGGCAACTTCGGCAACCTGCTGTTATTTTGGGATGTGCTCTTCGGCGCGGCGCACATCACCCAGCAATATCCGGCCAAGGTTGGCATGCGCGACGACGAGCTCTTCGGCAAGGAGAGCTGGTGGGTCGAGCTGTTCTACCCGGTCTTCAAGTCGCGCCGCGAGCACTCGGCCCTGGTGCCTGGGGGGCAAGCCTTACGACGACAGCACCGAAGCCGCCCGCGCGCAGGCCCTGGCGGATTGATCAGGCACTGGCGCGCCGCATCAGCTCGAAGCCCAGGTCCAGCGTCGCCGGCTCCGGTGTCTTGCCGCGGATCAAGTCGGCCAGCATCTCGCCGGCACGCTGGCCGGTCGCGGCCAGGGGCGTTCTCACCGTGGTCAGCGGCGGCACCATGCAGGCGCTGCCCGGCAGGTCGTTGAAGCCGGCAACGGCCAGCTGATCGGGCACGCGCACACTTTGCCGCAAGGCCTCCAGCAGGGCGCCCTGGGCCAGGTCGTCGTTGCAGAAGAGGATGGCATCCACCTTCGGCCGCATGGCGCGGATCTGCTCGAACATCTGAGCGCCCTGAGCCAGCGAGGAGGGCGCCGGATCGCGCCATTCGAGCCTGGCGTCATGCCGGCCCGCGGCGACCATGGTGTCGCGCCAGCCCTGCATGCGCTGCAGCGTGCGAGGGTCCAGCTGCGCGGCCGCAAAGGCAATGCGCTTGCGGCCGCTGGCCAGCAGGTGCTGCGTCATCGCGGCGGCGGCGGCCTGCTGCGAGAAGCCCACGCTGTAGCTGTCGGGCTCCTCGTCCAGCTCCATCATGGTGACCACGGGCAGGCCGCTCTCGGCCAGCAGGCGGCGCGAGGCGCGCGTGCGGTCCAGGCCGGTGAGCAGTAGGCCCGCCGGCCGATGCAGCAACTGCTCGCGGATTAGCTGCTCCTCCTCGCCGGCGTCGTAATGCGTGACGCCGATCAGCGTCTGCAGGCCCGCTGCGCGCAAGGCCTGCTGTGCGGCTTCGAGCAGTTCCACGAAGAGGCGGTTGGTGAGCGAAGGAATCAGCACGGCCACATGGCTGCTGCGCTGCGAAGCCAGGGCGCGCGCCGCCGGGTCGGCCACATAGGCGAGCTTGTGCGCCGCGCGCTGCACGCGCTCGACCAGCTTGGCGTCCACGGTGGGGGAGCCGCGCAGCGCACGCGAGGCCGTCATGGTGCTGACCTCGGCCATGCGTGCCACGTCGGCCAGGGTGACGCGTCCGCTGCCGCGTCGGCTTCGAGGGCTTGTCATGCTTGAAACAGGGGATTTGCAGGAATTATGTGATGCCTTTAGGATAGCGCTAACTCAAAGAATTCATAAGCAAACCAATTCAATTGGTTATCGCTAACTAGGAGACGACATGGCGATGCACGCAATCGTGGTGATGGGCGTGTCCGGCTGCGGAAAATCCAGCCTGGGCCGCGATATCGCGAAGGCCCTGGGCTGGCGCATGATCGAAGGCGACGACTTCCACGGCCCCGAGAACAAGGCGCTCATGGCGGCCGGCATACCGCTGACCGACGCCCACCGCGCCGGCTGGCTCGACGCGCTGGCGGCAGAGCTGGCCCGCGATGCGCAAGGCGTGGTGTTGAGCTGTTCGGCCCTCAAGCGCAGCTATCGCGAGCGACTGCGTGCCGCCGCGCCCGGCCTGGGCTTCGTCTACCTGGAGATCTCGCCCGAAGAGGCCTTGGCGCGCGTGCGCCTGCGTGCCGGCGAGCACTTCTTCCCGCCGGGCCTCGTGGCCAGCCAGTTCGAAGCGCTGGAGCCGCCGCTGGCCGAAGCTCGCGTGCTGGCCCTCGACGCCAGGCGGGAGCCGAGCCAACTCTGCCGGGCTGCACTGGCCTGGATCCCATCACAAGAAGGAGACATCGAGCCATGAGCAATCCCGCAATTCCTCGCCTGCGCTGGCGCATCGGCGCGCTGATCGGCGTCGGCGTGCTGATCAACTATTTCGACCGGGTCAGCCTGTCGGTGGCCGCGCCGCAGCTCAAGGAGCAATTCGGCCTCAGCGACGACGACATCGGCCTGCTGCTGAGCGCCTTCTTCTGGAGCTACGCCATGCTGCAGATTCCGGCCGGCATGATCCTGGACCGCTTCGGCGTGACCCGGGTGGGCCGTTACGGCGCCTTGCTGTGGGGCATTGCCTCGACCATCACGGCATGCGCCGGCGGCTTCGCCGGCATCTTCGTGGGCCGCCTGCTGCTGGGCATTGCCGAGGCGCCGAGCTTTCCGGCCAACGCCAAGGCCACCGGATACTGGTTCCCGCGCAGCGAGCGTGCGATGTCCACGGCCCTGTTCGATGCGGCGGCCAAGTTTTCCAACGTGATTGGCGTGCCGCTGGTGGCCGTGGCCGTGGTGAACCTGGGCTGGCGCTGGGGCTTCGGCCTCGTGGCGGTGCTCAGCTTTGCCTACTTCCTCGCCTTCCTGTGGATCTACCGCGACCCCAGCAAGCATCCGCGCCTGAGCCGCGAGGAGCGCGAGTACATCGTCGCCAACGGTGCCACGCCCGAGGGCCAGTTGGCCGCGAGCCCCGTGGGCATGCTGGGCTACCTGCTCAAGCAGCGCAAGGTCTGGGGCCTGTCGCTCGGCTTTGCCGCCTACGGCTATTGCTTCTACCTCTTCCTGACCTGGCTGCCGAGCTATCTCGTGCACACCATGCACATGAGCATCCTCAAGTCGGCCGGCTTTGCCGCGATTCCCTGGCTCTGCGCTACGGTCTCTGACCTGGCCGTGGGCGGCTGGCTGATCGACCACCTGATCGCCAAGGGCCACGACGAGACCCGCGTGCGCAAGACCGTGCTGCTGTGCGGCATGTTCGCCGGCCTGGCGGTGTTCGGCGCCACCACCACGACCGACCCGATGATCGCCATCACCTGGATCTCCATCGCCCTGGCCGGCCTGGCCGCGGCGGCGCCGGTGGGCTGGAGCCTACCTTCGCTAATCGCGCCGCGCGGCGGCGTGGGCACGGTGGGCTCGATCATGAACTTCGCCAACAACATGATGGGCGCCGTGGCGCCCATCGTGACGGGCTACATCGTGGGCAGCACCCAGTCCTTCGCGCTGGCCTTCATGGTGGCGGGCGTGATGCTGCTGCTGGGCATGGCTTCCTTCGTCTTCCTGCTCGGCCGCATCGAGCCGATCCCGGATCCGAAATGAGGCTAATCGTCTACTTCAGCGCAGGCTGAGCGCGGTTTTCCATACAGGCATGAATGGACTTCAGCGATGATCGGCGGATGCCCGACACCGTGGTTCCGTTCCCGGGAAACTCACCGACCACCGGTCTGATCCTGACCGGCGGTGGCGCGCGCGCGGCCTACCAGATCGGCGTGCTGGCCGCGCTGGCGCAGCTGCGCCGCGATGCCGGCATCGTCGGCGGCAACCCGTTCCCCATCATTGCCGGCACCTCGGCCGGCGCGATCAACGCGGGCACCCTGGCTTGCCAGGCCGACGACTTCGATGCCGCGGTCGATGGCCTGGTCTACATCTGGCAGAACATCCACGTGGACCAGGTCTACGCGGCCGACGCCTTCGGCGTGGTGCGCACGGGCGCGCGCTGGTTGACGATGATGAGCATCGGCTGGGCGCTGGCGCGCTGGCGCCGCTCGCGGCCCAAGAGCCTGCTCGACAACGAGCCCCTGCGCGAGCTGCTGCGCCGCTGGGTGCGCATCGAGCGCCTGGACAAGATGCTGGAGCAGGGCCATATGCAGGCCCTGGCCATCAGCGGCTCCAGCTACACCTCGGGCCAGCACGTGACCTTCTACCAGACGCGGCGCGACATCCAGCCCTGGCTGCGCTCGCAGCGCCTGGCCGTGCGAACGCAGCTCACGACCGACCATCTGCTGGCCTCGTCGGCGATCCCCTTCATCTTCCCGGCCGAGAAGCTCGACCTGGACGGCAGCCCCGAATGGTTTGGCGACGGCTCCATGCGCCAGAGCGCGCCGATCTCACCGGCCGTGCACCTCGGTGCCGACCGCGTGCTGGTGATCGGCGCGGGCCGCATGCATGAGCCTCCGGGCCGCCGCGCCGTGGCCACCGTCGGCCACCCGACGATGGCTCAGATCGCCGGCCACGCGCTGTCAAACATCTTCCTTGACGCGCTGGCCGTGGACGTGGAGCGGCTGCAGCGCGTCAACAAGACCCTGACCCTGCTCTCGCCCGAACAGCTGGCGCAATCGCAGCTGCGGCCCATCGAGGTGCTGGTGATCGCGCCCACGCGACGCCTGGATGACCTGGCCGGCGAGCACATGGGCAGCCTGCCCGCACCGATCCGGGCGATGCTGCGCGGTGCCGGTGCTGGCGGCCAGGGCAAGACCTCCAGCGGCTCGGCGTTGACCAGCTATCTGCTCTTCGAGCCCTCATTCACCAACGAGCTGATCAACCTCGGCATGAGCGACACCCTGGCCCGCCGCGCTGAGGTTCAGGCCTTCTTCGGCTGGCCGGCCCAGGCGCCCAGCGTGGACCCGGCGGCGATGCGCCAGCGCAAGGCCGGCTTCGCGCAAAGCGCCTTGCCTGCTAACGCTGAAGCCTGACTTCGGCCTGCAAGCCGCCGCCATCGCGATTGGATAACGTGAGGCTGGCTCCCATGCGCCGGCACAGATCGCGTGCGATGAACAGGCCGAGGCCCGTGCCACCCCCGGCGCGGCTGCGCGAAGACTCCAGCCGGAAGAAGGGCTGGAAGACCTGGCCGAGCAACTCGGGCGCGATGCCCGGCCCGCGGTCGGCCACGGTCAGCACGATCTGGCCGTTATGCGCCTCGGCGCTGATCTCCACATCCTTGCCATAGCGCAGCGCGTTGCCCACCAGGTTCTCGATCACGCGGCGCAGGGCCGCGCTGCGGGCCTTGGCCACGAGCGGGCCATCGGCCGTGCAGCGCAAGGCCTGGCCCTGCTCGATCCAGTCGTCAGCCCGGGCCTGCACCAGCGCGGCCACATCGACATCGCGCAGCGGCTCGTCATCGCCGCGGAACAGGCCCAGCACCTCGTCGATCAGCGCGTTCATCGCGGCGATGTCGGCGCCGGCCTTGTCGCGCAGGGCCTCGGGCATGTCCACGGCTTCCAGGCGCAGACGAAGGCGGGTGAGCGGCGTGCGCAGGTCATGCGAGAGCGCGGCCAGCATGAGGCCGCGTTCGTCGAAGAGCTGTTCGATCTCGGCCGCCATGGCGTTGAAAACCTGCGCGGCCTCGCGCACTTCCATCGTGCCTTCGTTGGCCGCCACGCGCGGCGCGGTTTGCTCGCCGCGCGAGAGGCGCGCGGCCAGTTGCTCGGCCGCGCGCACCAGCGAGCGCATGGGCTTGGCCAGCCAGCGCGAGCCCCACCATGCCGCGAGGGCGATGACGAGCATGCGCAGGCCGTAGTCGAGGGCCAGTTGCGTGCCGCTCATGCCGCCGTGTTGTTGCGGCGGCGCGTGCCCTTCGGGGCCGCCTGGCGGTGGCCCCGGCGGCGGACCATGATCTGGCTCCAGACCCGGCATGGGCGGCAGGGAAGGGAACACCGGCGGGGGCCCGCCGTGCGCCGGTCCGTGCTGCGTGAACTGCCAGACGCCCCAGGCCAGCAGATTGCTGGCGACCAGCGCGACCCACATCAGCAAGAAGAGCCGCTTGGCCAGCGTGTCGCGCCACCACTTCATGATTCGATCTCCGTATCGAAGAGATAGCCCTCGCCGCGCAGCGTGCGGATCAGGCTTTCGCCGCCGAGCTTGGCGCGCAGGCGCGAGACGGCCAGATCCACGCTGCGGTCGCTGACCTCCACGCCGGGCGCGCGGGTGAGCTCGATCAGCTGATCGCGCGTGAGCAGGCGGCGCGGGTGCTCCACAAACGCCGCCAACAGGCGATATTCGGCACTGGACAGCGCCACCAACACGCCCTCGGGCGAGACCAGCTGGCGCAGCAGCGCATCGAAGCGCCAGCCCTTGAAGCGGGCCTCGTTCTTCTCGCTGGCCACGCGCCTGGCCTTGGCCTGGCGGCGCGTGAGCGCATGGATGCGAGCCACCAGTTCACGCGGCTCGAAGGGCTTGGCCAGATAGTCATCGGCGCCCATCTCCAGGCCCACCACGCGGCTGGCCGGGTCGCCCTGGGCGGTGAGCATCAGCACGGGCAGCTCAGGCCGTTCGCGCTGCAGCCATTGGCACAGGACGAGGCCCGATTCGCCCGGCAGCATCAGGTCGAGCACCAGTGCGTCGAAGCTGGCGCCGCTCAGGCAGCGGCGCATCTGCACGCCGTCGGCCGCGGTCTGCACGCTCATGCCGAAGCGCCGCAGATAGTCGGCCAGGCCGGCGCGGATCTCGGGGTCGTCGTCAACGACCAGGCATCGGGTCATAGGCGTCTGCTTATAGGCCAATCGTGAGACTGGCAGCATAGCCCGCCGCCACACTGCCCGTCAGCGCGGCGAGCTGCAGCGTCACGCCGTCGCTGAACACGCCGTCGCTGCTGAAGCTGATCGCGGCCAGGTTGCTGGTGCTGTTGCCGTAGCCGCTGGCAACGGCGTAGATGGTGGCGCAGGTGTCGAGCGGGAAGGTCAGCTGCGAGGTGCGCAGCTTGTTGGCATAACTCGTGGCCGCAGCGGCATTGCGATAGACCTCGAAGTGAATGTGCGGCACCCGTCCCGCATAGCAGCCCGGGAAGATGGTGGTGAAGGTGACGGTGCCATCCGCGCCGGTGGTCTGCACGCCGCGCAGGTAGTTCTCGCCGGTGACGCCGCTGGAGTAGAGCGAGTAGCGGCCAGGCGCATCGCAATGCCAGACGTAGATCGCGTAGCCGGCCAGGGAGGCGCAACTGCTGCTCGTGTCCTCCAGCTTGAGCGTCAGCGTGAGAGGAACGCCGTTCGCTGTGGCGCTGCCGGGGGCGACGCTCGTGCGGATGTCGCTGCGCACGATGCCGGCCAGGGCCAGGGCATTGGCGATGCTGCCATTGGCGGTGTTGGAGCCGTCGCCGGGGTAGGGGCCTTCGGTCTCGTTCGGAATCACGCTGCACGAGCCGCTGGTGCTCGTGGTGGTAGTGGTGCCGCCCGTGCTGCCGCTGCTTGAGCTGGTGCTGCTGGTGCTGCTGGTGGCTGAAGAACCTCCGCCGCCGCAGCCCGCCAACATGGTGCCGGCCAGCCAGCCCAGGGCGCGCCGCCGCGCCAGGGCCATCTGCTTCAGGTCTTCGATCAATCCGCCGTCATGAGAGTCGCGCAGCATCTGTTGCTCCGTTTGCCAATGTGGCGATTGGAGTGATGCAGCTTGTCCCGGGTTTAGCCAGTTTGTGTCGGCGCGGACATGTCGGCAGCAAAGGCCCGGCCTTGCACGCGCAGGCCGCCAGCGGAGAGCTTGTGCGCCGTGGCCGGGCGGATGCCATTGACGCGGAGGCGCAAGTCAGCCCAATCGGCAAGCAAACTCTGGGCGCGGGCGGTCAAGATGCGCTCGGCCAGCGCCGGGCCGGTGCTGGGCAGCGATTCCAGCTGGGCCTGCGCGGCGGTGTTGATTTCGAGTTCGGCGGCAGGCGCAGCCGCTGCGCTGACGCCGAGCATCAGCGTTAGCAAGAAGAGGGCGCCGCCCTATTCACCATGCTGTGCGCGGACCATCGCCGCGTAAGCGCCATCATGCGCCAGCAGCTCCGCATGAGAACCCGTCTCCACCAGCTTGCCATCGCGCAGCACATGGATGGCATCGGCGCCGCGGATGGTGGAGAGACGGTGCGCGATCACGATCAGGGTCTTCTGGCCCTGCCATTGGTCGAGCGCCTGCTGCACGGCGCGCTCGCTCTCGGTATCCAGGGCTGAAGTCGCCTCATCAAATACCCAGATGGGCGCGTCCTTGTACAGCGCCCGCGCAATCGCCAGGCGCTGGCGCTGGCCGCCGGAGAGCTTGCTGCCATTGGCGCCCACCGGCGTTTCCACGCCCTGCGGCAGTGTCTGCACAAAGTCCCACAGATGGGCGGCGCGCAGGGCCTGTTCGAGCCTGGCTTCATCGCGCGGCTGCGCATAGGCAATGTTGGCCGCCACCGAGGTGTCGAAGAGCACGATGTCCTGCGAGACCACCGCGAACTGGCGGCGCAGGTTGGCCTTCCTGATGTCGTCCACCTCCACGCCGTCGAGCGTGATGCTGCCGCTGTCGGCGCGGCCGTAGGCCAGCAGCAGGTGCACGATGGAGCTCTTGCCCGCGCCCGAGGAGCCCACCAGGGCCGTGGTCTGGCCGGCCTTGAAGTTGAGCGAGAGGCCGTCGAGCGCGCGGCGCTCGGCATCCGGGTAGCTCAGCACGACGTCGTGCATCTCGATCTCGCCGCGGCAATGCTCGAGCGTGCGGGTGCCGGTGTCGGGCTCGGCCGGCGTGTCCATCAAGGTGAGGCAGCCACGCGCGATCACCAGTGCATTGGTGATGGGCTGGGCCAGGTCCGACAGATGGCGCAGGCGCGAGGTCAGCAGCAGGAGGGCCGTGACGAAGGCGGCGAAGTCACCCACGCCGCTGTGGTCCTGCCGCGATTGGTAGAGCGCCAGCGCCACGATCAGCGACAGGCCCACGCTGGAGATCAGTTGCGAGAGCGGCTGAGTCATCGCACCGGCCGCGGCGGTCTTGAGCGTGCTGCGCTGCACCTCGCGGGCGCGCTCGCCGAACTGCTCGCGCTCGTGGTCGGCCGCGTCGAAGCTGCGCACCACGCGCCAGGCGCGCGTCACGTCGTCCACCTTGTTGACCAGTTCCAGCTGCGCGTCGTAGGTGCGCTCGCCCATGCGGCGCACGCGGCGGTTGACCTTCTGCACCACGAAGGCCATCAGCGGCGTCGTGATCAGCGAGAGCAGGGTGAGCTTCCAGTTCAGATAGATCAGGTAACCCAGGCTGGCCACCGCGGGCAGGCCATCGCGCAGCACATTGATCAGCGTGTTGCCCAGCAGGGCGAGGATCTGCTGCGGGTCGTTCACCACCTTGGTCACGGCCGTCCCCGGCTGCAGGCTGGTGAAGGTGCGGGCATCGGCGCGCAGCAGCGCATCGAGCAGGGCGGCGCGGAAATCCATCACGCTGCGGGTCAGCGTCCAGTTGAACAGGTACTGGCCGAGGAAGCCGAACAGGCCGCGCATGAAGAACAGGCCGATCAGCACCACCGGCACCCAGGCGATGGAGAAAGAATCAGCGGCAAAGCCATCGCCGAAGATCTTCTTGATCAGGGCGGGGATCAGCGGCTCGGTCGCGGCAGCGCCGATATAGGCCAGCACGGTGAACACCAGGCCCATGTAGTGAGGCCTGACGTATTGGACAAGCCGCAGGGCTATGGTCTTGAGGTCTTGCGCGGGGGCGGTCATGGGCGGGCATTGTCGGGCATCCGCCGCGGCTTTCAGCTACCTATACTCGCGGCCCATGAATTCCTCCTCGCCGCGCCTGCGCGTGCTGCACTTCGTCACCGGTGGCTTCTCCGGCGCCACCCAGGTGGCGGCGGACCTGTGTCGGGCCGAGGCGCAAGGTAGCCGGATCGAGCCCGTGCTGGTGCTGCGGCAAAAACGTCATACCGACATGGCGCGCGTGCAGGCCTTGCGAGGTCAGGGCCTGAGCGTGCATCTGGTGCCGGGCTGGTCGCATCTGCACACCATCTGGCGGCTGATGAAGCTGTGCCGTGAGCTGCAGCCGCAGGTGCTGGTGGCGCATGGCTTCCCCGAGCACCTGATCGGCCGCTGGGCCGCCTTGTGGGCCGGCGTGAAGAAACTGGTGCAGGTGGAGCACAACACGCGCGAGCGCTACACGCCCTGGTCGCGCTGGCAGGCGCGGCGGCTGGATGCGTACAGCCAGCGATTGGTCGGCGTGTCCGAAGGCGTGCGTCGCCGGCTGGTTCAGCTCGGTGCGCCTGAGGCGCTGACGCAGGCGATCCCGAACGGCGTGGCCTTGCAGCGCTTCGTTGCGCCGCAGCCCTTTGAGCAGCGCGAGCCGGCGCTCATCATGTCGGCCCGCTTCGCGCGCCAGAAGGACCAGCCCACGCTGATCCGCGCCATGGCCTTGCTGAAGGAGCGCGGCCTGACGCCCACGCTCTATCTGGCTGGTAGCGGCAGCTCGGTCTGGCGCGGCAAGTCGCAACGGCTGGCGCGCTCACTGCCTAACGTCCAGTTTCTGGGCCACGTGAAGGACATGCCGCAGCGCCTGATGGGCACGCAGATCTTCGTGCTCGCCACCCGCTGGGAAGGCATGCCGCTGGCGCTTGTGGAAGCGATGGCGGCGGGCTGCGCCTGCGTCGCTTCGGAGGCGCCCGGCGTGGAAGGGCTGCTGGACGACGAGCGCGGCCTGCTTGTGCCCGTGGGCGACGCCAAGGCCTTGGCTGATGCCTTGGAGCGCCTGCTGCGCGACCCGGCGCTGGCCGCGCGCCTGGCCCAGCGAGCCCGTGATCGCGCGCTGGCCGAGCACGGGCTGGCGCTGATGAACGAGCGCTATGAGACGCTCCTGCTCGGGCTCTGAAACGTCCGCTGGCCGGGCCTTGGCGACAGGGGCTGAGGTAGGATCGCCGTGGCTCGGCGGGCCCTTCTTTCGGCCCTTTCTTCAACAGTCACCGCCGACCTGCACAAGACTAGCTTCCCGCCTCCGATGAACTCCCTTTTGCTTCGCAATCGCGCCCGATGAACGGCATCGCCAACCTGCTGCCGCCCCTGGCCGAACTGGCGCGCCGGCGCGTCCTCGTCGTCGGCGACGTGATGCTGGACCGCTACTGGTACGGCGCCGTCGAGCGCATCTCCCCCGAGGCGCCGGTGCCTGTCGTGCGTGTGGAGCGCGAGGAAGAACGCCTCGGCGGCGCGGCCAATGTGGCCTTGAACGTCAAGACACTGGGCGCCCATGCCACGCTGCTGACCGTCGTCGGCGCCGATGCCGCGGCCGACTCGCTCAGCCGGCTTCTCGCCGCGCGCGGCATCGCGGCGGTGCTGCGCACCGATCCGCAGCTCTCCACCATCGTCAAGCTGCGCGTGATCGGCCGCGCCCAGCAACTGATCCGCGTGGATTTCGAGAGCGAGCCCGACCATGAGGTGCTGGGCCAGATGGTCGATGCCTTTGCCGAGCAACTGCCCTCGCACGACGTGGTGCTGTTCTCGGACTACGGCAAGGGTGGCCTGGCTCACATCCCGCGCATGATCGAGCTGGCCCGCGCAGCAGGCAAGCCGGTGCTGATCGATCCCAAGGGCAGCGACTACCGCCGCTATGCCGGCGCCAGCATCATCACGCCGAACCGCGGCGAGCTGGCTCAGGTGGTCGGCCATTGGCGCGATGAAAACGACCTGGCCGAGCGCGTTGCGGCGCTGCGCGAATCGATGGACGTGGACGCCGTGCTGCTGACACGCTCGGAGGAGGGCATGACGCTGTTCGGCAAGGACAGCGTGGTCCACGAGCCGGCCCGTGCGCGCGAGGTGTTCGACGTGACGGGCGCCGGCGACACGGTGATCGCGACGCTGGCGGCCCTGATGGCGGCCGGCCTGCCGCTGGACGCCGCGATGCGCCTGGCCAACAAGGCCGGCGGCATCGTCGTCGGCAAGTTCGGCACCGCAACGGTCTCTTACGAAGAGCTGGCTGGATGAAGCTCGAAGACAAGCTGATCGATGCGGCCGCGCTCGACGACGCTGCGCTCGCCGGGCGCCTGGCCGCCTTGCCGCGCCCGCTGGTGTTCACCAACGGCGTGTTCGACGTGCTGCACCGCGGCCATGTGGCCTACCTGCATGAGGCGCGCGAGCGGGGCGCGAGCCTGATCGTCGCCGTCAATACCGATGCCTCGGCACGCGGCCTTGGCAAGGGGCCGGACCGGCCGCTGAACCGCGATATCGACCGTGCGCTGGTGCTGGCCGGCCTGGCCTCCGTTGATGCAGTGACCTTTTTCGACGAGGCGACGCCCTGTGCCTTGCTGGCGCGCGTGCGGCCCGAGCTCTACGTAAAGGGCGGCGACTACGACATGGAGACGCTGGAGGAAACGCGCCTGGTGCGAAGCTGGGGCGGCGAGGCGCTGGCGATTCCCTTCGTGCCGGGCTATTCGACGACCTCGCTGGTCCATCGCATCCGCAAGCAAAGCTGATGATGGCCCCGCCAACCTTCGCGATCGAGGCCACCAATCTGACCGACGAACGCGGCACCGGCATCGGCCGCTACACTCGCCAGCTGATCGAGGCGCTCTCGGCGCTGGAAGTGCCGCCGCAGGAGGAGTTCGGGCTGCTGCAGGTGTGCAAGAGCTCGCGCTGGGATTTGCGCGAGCGCCTGGCGCAAGGCCCGCGGCTGTCGAGCTGCCGCTGGCTCGGCCCGTTTCTGCCCTTGCCGCGCCCGCGCTGCGCGCTGCTGCATGTACCCGATGAGCGCGAGCCGCCGTGGCGCGTGCCGGTCGTCGCCACGGTGCATGACCTCTATGCCTCGCTGAACATCAACCAGCCGAGCGAGAAAAAGCGCCGGCAGAAGCTGCGCCATTACGAGCATCTGCGCGACCATTGCACGCGCCTGATCTGTGTCAGCGAAAACACCCGGCAGGATTTTCTGCGGCTGGTCGGTGGCGACCCGGAGCGGCTGAAGGTCGTGCATCTGGGCGTCTCACCGGTCTTTCGGCCGCATGCGCCGGCCGAGATCGAGGCCGTGCGCGCGCGCCATGGGCTGGAGGGCCCGTATCTGCTCTTCGTCGGCACCACGCCCAACAAGAACCTGCCGCGCGTGGTCGAGGCCTTCGCAGCGGGGCACTTCCATCAGGACTTCACGCTGGTCGTCTGCGGCCAGCAGGCATCGGCCGTGCAGGCGATGCTGGCGGGGCGGCTGGACGCGCTGGGCGTGGCCCCGCGCGTGCGCTTCCTCGGCTTTGCGAGCGAGGAGGAGCTGCCCGTGCTCTACGCGGGCGCGGCGGCCTATCTGTTCCCCTCGCTGTACGAAGGCTACGGCCTGCCTGTGCTCGAAGCGATGGCCAGCGGCACGCCCGTGCTGACCAGCGACCGTGGCAGTTGTCCAGAAGCGGCAGCGGGGCACGCCGTCATCGCCGATCCGGAGGACATCGATGCGCTGGTCGCCGGCATCGCTTCTGCTCTGGCGATGCCCGAGGATCGCCGTGCGGCGGCGCTCGCCTATGCGCGCTCGCGCAGCTGGGCCGAGACGGCGCGCGGCACGCTGGCCGTCTGGCGCGAGGCCTTGTCTGAAAGCTAGCTGAGGCCGAGTTCGGCCAGCGCGCGCGCCTCGACCTCGGCAGCGCCGATGTCCGCCAGGCTCGCCGCCTGCAGCAGGTGCAGCTTCCCGGGGTCATGCTCCAGCGGCGGCCTTGGCCCCAGCACGACGAAGGCCGGCGTGCCGACGGCTGCGGCCATATTGGGCGCGCCAGTGTCATTGCCGATGCACGAGCGCGCCAGCGACAGCGCCGCCACGCTCTCGGCCACGCTGCAGTCGGTGATCGACATGACTTGCGCTCGCAGCGCTGCCGGTTCGACGCGCGAGCGGATGGCCTGTGCAAGCGCCGCCTCGGCCGGCCCGCCGAGCAGCGCCACGCCATGGCCGCGCGCGGCCAGCGCCTGGGCAAGCTCGACGAACTTGTCCTCGCCCCATTGCTTGTAGGGCAGCGAGGCGCCGATGGCCAGCACGTGCAAGGGTTGCGGCAGCGGCGCCAGGCGGGCGCGCATGCGCTCCAGCGCGTCGGGGCGCACGCTGATACGCGGCGTGATCGGCGCATCGCAAAAGCCCTGGGCGATGGAGAAGGTGGTCGCGTCCTTGTAGCCCGCGGCAGCCGGGCCTTCGTACATACTGATCTGCGGAGCCTTGGTCAGCATCAGGCGCTGTAGCCAGGTGGCGCCGTAGCCGATGCGAACGCGGATGCCCGCGCGCCAGCAGGCGATCACGGCGCGGCCCGGGTGGTCGGAGAACAGCACCATACGGTCCAGTTTTCGTGGCGCCAGTTCGGCGCCGAAGCGCATCAGGCCGCCCAGGCCGCTGTGGCGGCCGCGGCGGCGTTCGGTTTGGCGCGGCCGGCGGTCGAAATCGATCACTTCGCACACCCAGGGCTCGTGGCCGATCAGCTCGCGCGCCATCGTGGTCGGCGCTGCGATCACGGTCACCTGGCCGCCCTGGCTTTGCTCGGCCACGCAGCGGAAATACTGGGCATGCCAGACCAGATCGCCCATGCCGTTGAGTTGCAGCAGGACGGCAGTGCGGGGACGCTTGTCGGCGGAGGACGGTGCTGCGGCGGGAAGCGGGATCGAATGCATCGGATGAAGACCTCGGTGGCGCGGCGATTCTAGGGCGACGCTTGGCCGATAATTCCCCGATGGACTCCAGAATCGTCGAGCTGCCTGGCAGCGATTGGCAGGCCGTCGGTAGCGATCCGTCCTGGATCAGCGCCCTCGAAGCCGGCAAGGTGCTGTATTTCCCGCAACTGGCCTTCAGGCCGCTGCCGAGCGAGGCAGCGCTGTTCACGCCCGCCATCCGCGACCCCAAGGCGCGCAATATCAGCCTCAATGCTGAGGGCCGGCTGGCCGGCGCAACGGGCGATCCGGCGCAACTCGCCGCGCTGAGCGGCATGGTCGGCCGCTTCCGCGAACAAGCCTTGCATCTGGTGCATGCGCTGCTGCCGCGTTATACCGAGTCTCTGCGCCTCGCGCCGACGAGCTACCGGCCCATGCAGGTGGAATCGCGCGCGCAAAGCTGGCGTGCAGACGACCGACGATTGCACGTGGACGCTTTCCCCTCGCGGCCCAATTACGGCGAGCGCATCCTGCGCGTGTTTTCCAACGTCAACCCCGACGGCGTGCCGCGCGTGTGGCGCGTGGGCGAGTCCTTCGAAGCCATCGCCAAGAACTTTGTACCGCGCGCCAAACCCTATTCACGCTGGCAGGCCCAGGCCTTGCACGCGCTGCATGTGACCAAGTCGCTGCGCAGCGAGTACGACCACCTGATGCTGCAGCTGCACGACGGCATGAAGGGCGACCTCGACTACCAGCGCGACTGCGAGCAGGTCACCATGCCGTTTGCCGCAGGCTCGACCTGGGTGTGCTTCTCGGACCAGACCGCGCATGCGGTGATGTCGGGGCAGTACATGATGGAGCAGACGCTGCATCTGCCGGCTGCGAAGCAATACGAGCCGGCGGCCAGCCCGCTGGGCATCCTGCAGAAGCTGACCGGCCGCGCCCTGGTCTGACCGACTACTCTTTCCAGTAGTCGGCAATCCACTTGGCCGGCCTGGCATGCCGCCAATTGCCATTGCTGCGGCCTTCCAGCGCATCGGGCGGGTTCATCACGCCGTGGAAGATCAGGATGCGGGCGTCCTGCGGGATGAAGGGGGCGCGCCAGTAGCTCGTGGGCCAGGTCGGGATGCAGTGGTACTTGTAGCTGACGCACCAGCGCTTGTCCCAGTAGGCGATCTTGCCCTGGCGGTGCATTTCGTCGGAGAGATAGGCCTGCTCGTTGCGGAAGGCCTTGCGCACGGCTTCGGTCTGCTCACGGAACTTCTCCAGCACGTCGGCATGGGCGCCGAGCTGGAAGCGGTAGACCGAGGAGTTGCCGGTGACGCGCCAGGGGCGCACCCAGTCGTGGATGATGAGGAACTCGCCCGGCACTTCGAAGAAGGGCGTGATGTCACCGACGATGACCACGTCGAGGTCGAGGAACAGCGCCGTGCCCTTGAGGCCGTGCAGATCGGCCTCGAAGGTGGTGAGCTTGCGCCAGCCGCCGTCGCGGCCGGTCTCGCGCAGGCGCAGGTCGGGGATGGGCAGGCACTGCACTTCGTTGCGGATGCCCTCGGTGCGGTCGGTCAGGCAGACGAACTTGAAGTCGCCTTTGAGGTGCCGGCGCACCATGCCATAGAGCCGGTTCACGTACTCGGGGCCGTATTTGGTGCCCCACTTCATGCAAATGATGACGCGGTCAGAGTTCTTCGACATGGCGCGGGGGATAGGTATCCCAGTTGAGGCAACCGGGGCATTGCCAGAAGTAGTGGGCGGCCTCGAAGCCGCAGGCGGCGCAGCGGTAGCGTTGCAGCGGGCGGGCCACGCGGTCGAGGGCGCCGGTGATGAGGCCGGCTTCGTCTTCGCTGAGCTGGGCCTGCACATCGCTCTGGCGCAGCAGCATGCGAGCGGCGGTCAGCGTGGGGTGCTCGCGCAAGAGGCGCACGAGGCGCTTGCGTTGGGCTGCAGGATCGGGTTCCAGCAGGGCCAGGGCCAGCAGTAACTGCATGCCTGAGCGGCGCTCGAATTGTGCCGACATGGCGGCCAGAGTCGGCCCGGGCTTGCCAGCGGCCAGGGCGGCTTTCGCCGCATCTTCGGCCACGAGATTGAAGGCCTCGGGGTTCTGCGCCAGCAGCTCGGTGAAGGTGGCCAGGGCCTGCTCATGCTGGGCTGCTGAGGCCTGCATGCGGCCGGTCAGCACGTAGGCGCGGGCGGCTTGCGGCGCGGCGGCGCGGGCGTCATCGAGCAGGGCGGCGGCTTCGGCGGTCTGCTGGCGGGCCTGGGCTTCGAGGGCCAGCTCGCACAGGTAATGCGCGATGCGGATGGCGAAGGAGCCGGTGCCGCGCTTTTCCAGCTGGCGCGCCACGTCGGCGGCCTTGCGCCAATCGCGCGAGCGCTCAAACAGCGAGAGCAGGGCGAGTTGCGCCTCGTGCTCGAAGGCGGTGCCGAGCAGGGCGGTGAAGGCTTCCTCGGCACGGTCGAAGATGCCGGCCTTGAAGAAATCCTGCGCCAGCGCGTGCTGGGCGCGGTCGCGCTCGGTGCGCGGCAGGTCGCCGCGGCTCGTCAGGTGCTGGTGCACGCGCACGGCGCGCTCGTACTCGCCGCGGCGGCGGAACAGGTTGCCGAGGGCGAAGTGCAGCTCGGAGGTGTCGGGGTCGGCCTGGACGGCTTCGATGAAGGCGTCGATGGCCTTGTCATGCTGCTCGTTGAGCAGCAGGTTCAGGCCTTTGAAATAGGCCTTGGGCGCATCGCGCTGCTCGCGTTTCCACTGGCGCGTGTCGAGCTTGGAGGCGAGCCAGCCGAAGAAGAAGGCGGCCGGCAGGGCGAACAGCAGCCAGCGGAGATCAAAGTCCATCGGGAGCGGGCGGGGCTTGAGGGGTGACGGGCTCTTGCACGGTGTCCACAGTGGCCGTCTGGCGGCCCGCGGCGCGACGGTGCTTCCACCAGGCCGGCACCATGGCCAGCACGCCAACCGCACAGCCGAGGCCGAAGGCGGCCAGCACGACGATCACCAGCGGCGCCTCCCAGGCATGGCCGAAGAACCAGCGCACGACGACGGGGTCGTGGTTGTTCAGCGCAAAGGCGAAGAGGGCGAAGAAGAGAAAGGCGCGAAAGAGCCAGATGAGATACCGCATTCAGCGATTCTCACTCATTGGCACCCGGCGTTTCGGCATTGACGGCCTTGGCGTCCACAGCTTCGCGCAAGGCCTTGCCGGGCTTGAAGTGCGGGACGAGCTTTTCGGGGATGGGCACCTGCGCGCCACTGCGCGGATTGCGGCCCATGCGAGGCGGGCGGCGGTTGATGGAGAAGCTGCCGAAGCCGCGGATCTCGATGCGGTGGCCGCGCGCGAGCGCATCGCTCATCGCGTCGAGGATCGTCTTGACGGCGAACTCGGTGTCGCGCTGCGTCAGCTGGCTGAAGCGATCAGCGAGGAGGGCAACGAGGTCGGAACGGGTCATGACGATGGGAATTGGGTATTGGAGAAGAAAACAGGCCCGCTAAAGCGAGCCTGTGGATCAACCACGGTACCAAGGCTAGCAGAAGCCTCGGTACCGTTGAACGGGGTTTAACCGTTGTTGTTGTCCAGCTTTGCACGCAGGAGCGCGCCCAGGCTGGTGGTGCCGGCGTTTTCACGCTCGCTGGTCTGCGCCAGACGCTGCATGGCTTCTTGCTGGTCGGCGTTGTCCTTGGCCTTGATCGACAGCTGGATGTTGCGGGTCTTGCGATCCACGTTGACGATCACGGCGGAGACTTCGTCGCCTTCCTTCAGCACGTTGCGGGCGTCTTCCACGCGGTCGCGGGAGATTTCCGAAGCGCGCAGGTAGCCCAGCACGTCGGCAGCCAGTTCGATCTCGGCGCCACGCGCGTCAATCGTCTTGACCTTGCCGGTCACCGTCATGCCGCGATCATTGATCGAGGTGTAGGTGGTGAAGGGGTCGCTGTCCAGCTGCTTGATGCCCAGCGAGATGCGCTCGCGCTCGACGTCCACGGCCAGAACGATGGCTTCCACTTCCTGGCCCTTCTTGAAGTTGCGCACGGCAGCTTCGCCCGGCTCTTGCCAGGACAGGTCCGAGAGGTGCACCAGGCCGTCGATGCCCTGGGCCAGGCCCACGAACACGCCGAAGTCGGTGATCGACTTGACCGGGCCCTTGACCTTGTCGCCGCGCTTGACGTTCTCGGCGAACTCTTCCCACGGGTTGGCCTTGCACTGCTTCATGCCCAGGCTGATGCGGCGCTTGTCTTCGTCGATCTCGAGGACCATGACTTCGACTTCGTCGCCCAGCGAGACGATCTTGGCCGGAGCGATGTTCTTGTTGGTCCAGTCCATTTCGGAAACGTGCACCAGGCCTTCGATGCCCGGCTCGATTTCCACAAACGCGCCGTAGTCGGCGATGTTCGTGACCTTGCCGAACAGGCGGGTGCTGGTCGGGTAGCGGCGAGCAACACCGAACCACGGGTCGTCGCCCAGCTGCTTCAGGCCCAGCGAGACGCGGTTCTTCTCGGCGTCGAACTTCAGGACCTTGGCGGTCAGTTCCTGGCCAACCGTCACCACTTCCGACGGGTGACGGACACGGCGCCATGCCATGTCGGTGATGTGCAGCAAGCCGTCGATGCCGCCGAGGTCCACGAACGCACCGTATTCGGTGATGTTCTTGACCACGCCGTTGACGATGGCGCCTTCGGAAAGCGTTTCGAGCAGCTTGGCGCGCTCTTCACCCATCGAAGCCTCGACCACCGCGCGACGCGACAGCACAACGTTGTTGCGCTTGCGGTCGAGCTTGATGACCTTGAATTCCATGGTCTTGCCCTCGAACGGGCTCATGTCCTTGACCGGACGCGTGTCGAGCAGCGAACCCGGCAGGAAGGCGCGGATGCCGTTGACCAGGACGGTCAGGCCGCCCTTGACCTTGCCGGACACGGTACCGACGACGAATTCGCCGGACTCGAGAGCGGTCTCCAAGCTCAGCCACGATGCCAGGCGCTTGGCCTTGTCGCGCGAGAGGATGGTGTCGCCGTAGCCGTTTTCGATGGCGTCGATGGCCACCGAGACGAAGTCGCCGACTTGAACTTCCAGTTCGCCCTGGTCGTTCTTGAATTCCTCGATGGGCACGTAGGCTTCGGACTTGAGGCCGGCGTTCACCACGACGAAGTTGTGTTCCACGCGAACGACTTCGGCGGAGATCACTTCGCCGGCGCGCATGTCAGACTTCTGCAGCGACTCTTCGAACATGGCGGCAAAAGAGCCGGCGTCGAAGCCTTGGGCGTTGCCAGTGATGGCGGTTTGAGCTTGGGACATTGTGTGTGTTTCCTTGGCAGCCCTGCCGTGCGTTGGCCTTGGGTCTGCGCGGTGCAAGCGAGCTTGCGGGTTAGGTTGTTGAGTTCACCGCCCTCGGTGGACTGGCGTCCGGGAGGGAAGGCGGTGGGCCCTGATACCGAACTGAAACCCCAACGCCGGGGTCTTAGAACGGCCTGCGCTGACTCCACCAACTGAGCACCAGATCCTTCGATTCCTCGATGGAAAGGGCTGAGTTGTCGAGCATCAGCGCGTCTTGTGCCGGGTGCAGCGGCGAGGCCGCGCGGGTCTTGTCCCGAACGTCCCGTGCCTCCAAATCCTGGCGCAAGCTCTCGATATTAGCCGAAATTCCCTTTGCGATCAACTGCTTATGCCGTCTTTCGGCCCGCGTGGCGGCGCTAGCGGTCAGGAAGACCTTGAGCGAGGCGTCCGGGAAGACGTCCGTGCCCATGTCGCGGCCGTCGGCCACCAGGCCGGGCAGGCGGCGGAAATCGAGCTGGAGCTGGTTCAGCGCCCGGCGCACGGCGCCGTGGACGGCCACGCGAGAGGCGTTGACGCCGCTGCTTTCCAAGCGCAGCTCGTCCGTGATGTCCTCGCCGGCCAGGTAGATGCGGCCCTTGGCAAAGCGCAGGTCCAGGCTGGCTGCAACCTTGGCCACGGCGGCGCCGTCTTCCAGGTCGATGCCGGCGCGGCTGCCGGCCAGGCCGGTGGCGCGGTAGAGCGCGCCCGAATCGAGCACCTGGTAGCCCAAGGCGCTGGCAATCTCGTCGGCCAGCGTGCCCTTGCCCGAGGCCGTGGGCCCATCGACGGCGATCACTGGGATGTCGCTGCGGCTGGTGGTGACGACCTCGAACAGGGTTTCAAAGTAATCGGGGAAGGTTTTGGCCACGCAATGCGGCTCAAGAATCCGCACCGGCACGGGATGCTCAGTCAGCAGCGCGTTGAAGGCGGCCAGCGAGAAGCACATGGCGACGCGGTGGTCGTCGTAGGTGTGGATGCTGGCGGGCTTCCAGTCCTGCAGCGGATGAACGCGGATCCAGTCGGGGCCTTCCTCGACCTGGGCGCCGAGCTTGGCCAGTTCCGCGGCCATGGCAGCGATGCGGTCGGTCTCCTTGACGCGCCAGCTGGCGATGTTGGTCAGCGTGGTGGGCGAATCGGCGTAAAGCGCCATCACGGCCAGGGTCATGGCCGCGTCGGGGATGTGGTTGCAGTCCAGCGTCAGGCCCTTGAGCGGCCAGGCGCCACGCCGTACGGAGAGCCAGTTAGGCCCGGACTCCACCTGTGCGCCCATGGCGGCGGCGGCTTCGACAAAGCGCACATCGCCTTGCATCGATTCGCTGCCCACGCCTTCGATGCGCAGCGGCGCATCCACGGCCGCAATCGCGCCCAAGGCAACGAAGTAGGAGGCTGACGACGCATCACCCTCCACGTGGATGCTGCCGGGCGAGCGATAGCGGCTGCCGGCGGGGATGGTGAAGCGCTGCCAGTCCTCGCGCTGCACATCGATGCCGAAGCGCTTGAGCAACTCCAGCGTGATGTGGATGTAGGGCTTGGAGATCAGCTCGCCGATCACCTCGATATGCACGTCACGCGTTGCCACCAGGGGCAGAGCCATCAGCAGCGCGGTGAGGAACTGGCTCGATACATCGCCGCGGACCTTGACGGGCTGATCCAGCGCCAACAGCGAAGGGCCTGTGAGCTTGAGTGGCGGGTAGCCTTCGTTGGCCAGGCATTCGACCGAGCAGCCGAGGCCACGCAATGCATCCACCAGATCGCCAATCGGCCGCTCGTGCATGCGCGGCACGCCCGAGAGTTCGAACTCGCCGCCCTGCGTGGCTGCCAGCAGCGCCAGCGCGGCGGTGAGCGGGCGCATGGCCGTGCCGGCATTGCCGAGGAAGAGCTTGGCCGCGCGGGGCAGCAATCGGCCGCCGAGGCCGGTCACTTGCAGCACGCCGCCGCTGTCGCGGCGGATCTGGCAGCCGAGTTGCTTGAGCGCCTCCAGCATCACGGCGGTGTCGTCGGAATCGAGCAGGTCGTGCACGGCGGTCGTGCCTTCGGCCAGGCCGGCCAGCAGCAGCACGCGGTTGGAGATGCTCTTGGAGCCGGGCAGGCGCACCGTGCCCGCAGCCGACCGCAGGGGCGGCAGGTCAAGGAAGGGAATCTTGTACATGACTTCTTAGAACTTGGAAGGCGTGCCGGGCGTGCGCGGCAGGTTGATCTGCCATTGCGCGCGGGCTTCCGAGATCTGGCGGATGCGGGCTTCCAGCGCCAGCGTGTCGCCGCTCTTGATCAGCGCTTCGAGCCGGTCCAGCGCCTGGCGGAAGCGCTGCGACTGCACCAGCACCTCGGCCGCGTTGGCCATCAGGATGTCGCGCCAGACAGCGGGTTCGCTCGCGGCGATGCGGGTGAAATCACGGAAGCCCGAGCCGGCGAGGCTCAGGTAGTCGCGCCCATCGGCCTGTGAGGCCACGGACTGGAAATAGGCAAAGGCCAGCAGATGCGGCAGATGGCTGACGGCGGCGAAGGCCTGGTCATGGTTCTCCGGCGTCATCTTGAGCACCTGCGCACCCAGCGCGGACCACACATCGGTGGCGCGCTGCACATGCGATTCGAGCGTGTGCGGCTGCGGGGTGAGGATCACATGCTTGCCCTGGAACAGCGTGGCATCGGCATGTTGAACACCGCCCGTTTCCTTGCCGGCAATCGGGTGCGCCGGCACGAAGGAGCGGCCCTCGTCGCCCAGGGTGCGCTGCGCAGCGTCCACCACGTCGCCCTTGGTGGAGCCCACGTCCATGAACAGGACCTCGGGCTTCATCAGGTGGCGGATGGCCTTGAAGGTGGCCTCAGTGGCCGATACCGGCACGGCCAGCAGCACGATGTCGGAGCCGGCCACGGCCATCAATGCCGATTCCGCGCTGATGTCGATCACGCCGAGCTTCTTGGCATGCTCGGTGGTGGACGGGCTCTTGCTGTAGCCCACGACCTTCTTCACCAGCTTGGCCTTCTTCATGGCCAGGGCGAAGGAGCCGCCGATGAGGCCGCATCCGATGACGCCGAGTTGCTGGTACATGTCAGGACTCCCGCCGGGCCGCCCTAAGGGAGGCCTGCGCCCCCTCGGGGGGCAGTGAGCGCAGCGAACGTGGGGGCTTCATGTTCAGGCCTTCAATGGGTAGGAGCCGATGACCTTGTAGAACGCACACAGTTCGCGCAGTTCTGTCAGTGCAGCGGCGACGTTAGGCTGGGTGGGGTGCCCGTCGAGGTCGATGTAGAAGTAGTACTCCCACTGGCCGGTGCGCGCAGGGCGCGACTCCAGCCGCGTCATTGACACGCCGTGCTTCTTGAGCGGCACCAGCAGGTCATGCATGGCGCCAGGCTTATTGGCCACCGAGACGATCAGGCTGGTGCAATCGCGGCCCGAGGCTGGCGGCGTGGCCATGGTCTGGGGCAGGGTGATGATGGCGAAGCGCGTGCGGTTGTAGGCCTCGTCCTGGATGGCGTGGGCGGTGATGTGCAGGCCGAAGAGCGTCGCCGCGCGCTCGCTGGCGATGGCTGCCCAGGCCGGGTTCTCGGCGGCCAGGCGCGCGCCCTCGGCGTTGCTCGATACCGCTCGGCGCTCGGCGTTCGGCAGGTGCTTGGCCAGCCAGTTCTGGCATTGCGCCAGCGCCTGTGGATGGGCCAGCACGGCCTCGATGCCTTCGAGCGAGTTGACCTTGCGCATCAGGTTGTGACGGATCAGCAGGCTGACCTCGCCGACCACATGCGTGGGCGTGTGCAGGAACAGGTCGAGCGAGCGGGTGACCACGCCCTCGGTCATGTTCTCCACGCCAACCACGCCGTACTGCGCGCTGCCGCTGGCGGTGGCGTGGAAGACCTCGTCGAAGCTGGCGCAATAGATCAGGTCGGCCGCGCCGCCGAAATACTCGATCGCAGCCTGCTCGCAGAAGGTGCCGAAGGGCCCGAGCACGGCCACGCGCTGCGGCGATTCGAGCGCCAGGCAGGCGCTCATGATCTCGCGCCAGATCGCGGCCACATGCTCTTCCTTGAGCGGGCCAGGGTTGGCGGCCTTGATCTTGGCGATCACCGCGGCCACGCGGTCGGGGCGGAAGAAGGGTGTGCCTTCGCGGCGCTTGATCTCGCCGACTTGTTCGGCCACGTGGGCGCGTTCGTTGAGCAGCTTGAGCAGCTGCGTGTCCAGCGCGTCGATCTGATCGCGCAGGCCTTTCAATGCATCGTCAGCCATGGTGCTTTTTTTCAAAGTCCGAGAGGAAAGCGACGAGGGCTTGCACGCCCTCCAGCGGCATCGCGTTGTAGATCGATGCCCGCATGCCGCCCACCGACTTGTGGCCTTTGAGTTGCAGCAGTTTGGCTTCCCTGGCCTCGGCCAGGAAGGCTTCGTTCAAACGTTCGTCCTTCAGGTAGAAGGGCACGTTCATGCGCGAGCGGCAGTTCGTCGGCACGCGGTTTTCGTAGAGCGAGGAAGCGTCGAGCGCGCCGTAGAGCAGCGCGGCCTTCTCGATATTGCGCTGCTCGATGGCAGCCAGGCCTTTTCTGCCGCCGTAGCTGAATTGCTTCAGCCACTGGAACACCAGGCCGGCGATGTAGATCGCATAGGTCGGCGGGGTGTTGAACATCGACTGCGCTTCGGCCACCGTCTTGTAGTTGAAGGCCGAGGGGCAGATGGGCAGGGCACGGTCCAGCAGCTCTTGACGCACGAAGACCAGCGTGAGGCCGGCCGGGCCGATGTTCTTCTGTGCGCCGGCGAAGGCGCAGCCCAAGCGCGACCAGTCGATGGGGCGCGACAGCACATGCGAGGAGCAGTCGATGACGAGCGGCGCGGTGTCGATGCGCGGCAGGTCGTGGAACTCGACGCCGTCGATGGTCTCGTTGGTGCAGACGTGCACGTAGTCGGCATCGGTGCGCAAGCGCCATTCCGACACGGGCGCAAAGCCATCGGTGGCGATCTGCACATCCGCATAACGGCGAGCCTCGGCGGCAGACTTCTTCGACCAGGAGCCGGTCACGGCCACGTCCACCTTGCCCGTTCGGGCCAGGTTCATCGGGACGATGGCGTTCGCGCCCAGTCCGCCGCCCTGCATGAACAGGATGCGGAATTCGGGCGGCACCTGCAGCAGCTCGCGCAGGTCGTGCTCTGCGGCTTCGTATATGGAGATGAACTCGCGTCCGCGATGGCTCATCTCCATCACGCTCATGCCGCTGCCGTGCCAATCCAGCATCTCCGCTGCTGCCTGCTGCAACACCTCCTCGGGGAGGACGGCGGGGCCGGCGGAGAAGTTGAACGGGCGGGACATTACTTCTTGACGGGAGCGGGCTTGGATGCAGCGGGCGCAGGAGAGGAAGCCGGCTTGGGCACGGCCGCGTTCAAGGTCTTGCCCATGTCCTGCTGCAAGGCCTTGAAGCGTTGGTCCAGCGTGGGACCGCTCTCGGCCATGATCTTTTCGATCAGGGCCTTTTGCATGTCGGGCTGTGCGCCGCCGAACTTCTTGCTCACGGGCGATTCCATCCAGGCCACGATCTGGCGCAGTTCGTCTTCGGTGAAGCGCTCGTCAATCAGGGCGCCCACGGTGTTCGGCAGGTTCTTGACCGCGCTGGCCTTGAGCACGGGCACGCTGTCATCGACGAACTTCTTGGCCTGCGCTTCCAGCGCCTTGCCCGTGGCTTCGCGCTTGTCGGCCGGCACCTGTTGCAGCGCGGCCTGGGCCTGCTGCATCAAAGGTACCATGGGGCGCTGGATCAGCTCGCGGGCGAGCAGGTCCAGGCTGGGTGCCTGGATGGCCAGCAGTCTGTCGATCAAGGCCTTCTTGGCCGGCGACGCCGGGGCGCTGGCCTGGGCCATGCAAAGCGTGGAGGCGGCGAGCAAACTGGCGGCGGCCAGGACTTTCAGGGTCTTGTTCAAAACTTATTCCTTGCTGGGTTCATCGGATTCAACAGCGGCATCACCGCCGTCGTTGGCATCATTCTCGACGATGCGCTGCAGGCCCGAGAGCTTGGAGCCGTCGTCCAGCGCGATCAGCGTCACGCCTTGCGTCGCGCGGCCCAGCTCACGGATTTCTGAAACACGCGTCCGCACGAGCACGCCCTTGTCGGTGATCAGCATGATCTCGTCCTCGGCGCGCACCAGCGTTGCGGCCACCACGCGGCCGTTGCGCTCGCTTTGCTGGATGGCGATCATGCCCTTGGTGCCGCGGCCATGGCGCGTGTACTCGGTGATGGCAGTGCGCTTGCCGTAACCATTCTCTGTGGCGGTGAGAACGCTCTGCTGCTCGTCCTCGGCCACCAACATGGCGATCAGGCGCTGGTCGGGTTCCAGCATCATGCCGCGCACGCCGCGGGCGGTGCGGCCCATCGGGCGCACATCGTCCTCGTCAAAACGAACGGCCTTGCCGCCATCGCTGAACAGCATGACGTCGTGCTTGCCATCGGTCAGCGCGGCACCGATCAGGTGGTCGCCTTCATCGAGGTCCACGGCGATGATGCCGGCCTTGCGCGGGTTGCTGAAGTCCTTGAGCGAGGTCTTCTTGACCGTGCCCATGGCCGTGGCCATGAAGATGTAATGATCTTCGGGGAAGACGCGGAACTCGCCGGTTAGCGGAAGCACCACGGTGACCTTCTCGTCCTGCTGCAGCGGGAACATGTTGACGATGGGCTTGCCGCGCGAGTTACGCGAGCCCTGCGGCACTTCCCACACCTTGAGCCAGTAGACGCGGCCGCGGTTGCTGAAGCACAGGATCCAGTCGTGCGTGTTGGCGATGAAGAGCTGATCGACCCAGTCGTCTTCCTTCGTCTGCGTAGCCTGCTTGCCGCGGCCGCCGCGGCGCTGGGCGCGGTACTCGCTCAGGGCCTGGCTCTTAATGTATCCAGTATGGCTGAGCGTCACGACCATGTCGGTCGGCGTGATCAGGTCCTCGGTGCCGAGTTCCTGCGCGTTGTGCTCGATCACGCTTCGGCGCGCGCCGAGCTTGGTCTGGCCAAACTCCTGGCGCACGGCCAGCAGCTCGTCGCCGATGATGGCGGTCACGCGTTCGGGCTTGGCCAGGATGTCAAGCAGGTCGGCGATCTCGGCCATCACCTCCTTGTACTCGCCGACGATCTTGTCCTGTTCCAGGCCGGTCAGGCGTTGCAGGCGCATTTGCAGGATCTCGCCGGCCTGGTCGTCCGACAGGCGATAGAGGCCGTCGTCCTGCATGCCGTAGGCAGCCGGCAGGCCTTCGGGGCGATAGGCTTCGCGGCCGCCTTCTACGCGGGCCAGCATCTCGCGCACCAGGCTCGAATCCCAGCTCTTGCTCATCAGCGCGGCCTTGGCGACCGGCGGCGTGGGCGATTCCTTGATGGTCTGGATGAATTCGTCGATATTGGCCAGTGCAACGGCCAGGCCTTCCAGCACATGGCCGCGGTCGCGTGCCTTCTTCAGTTCGAAGATCGTGCGGCGGGTGACGACCTCGCGGCGGTGCTCCAGGAAGACCGTGATCAGGTCCTTCAGGTTGCACAGCTTGGGCTGGCCGTCGATCAGGGCCACCATGTTCATGCCGAAGCTGTCCTGCAGCTGCGTCTGCTTGTACAGGTTGTTCAGCACCACCTCGGGCACTTCGCCGCGCTTGAGCTCGATCACCACGCGCATGCCGGACTTGTCGCTCTCGTCCTGGATGTGGCTGATGCCTTCGATCTTCTTCTCGTGCACCAGCTCGGCGATGCGCTCCAGCAAGGTCTTCTTGTTGACCTGGAAGGGGATCTCGTCAACGATGATCGCCTGGCGCGAGCCCTTGTCGATGTCCTCGAAATGGACCTTGGCGCGCATCACCACCTTGCCGCGGCCGGTGCGGTAGCCGTCGCGCACGCCGTTGATGCCGTAGATGATGCCGGCGGTCGGGAAGTCGGGCGCCGGGATGATTTCCATCAGCTCGTCGATGGAGCAGTCCGGGTTCTTCAGCGCGTGTAGGCAGGCATCCACCACCTCGTTGAGGTTGTGCGGCGGGATGTTGGTGGCCATGCCCACGGCAATGCCGGTGGAGCCATTGACGAGCAAATTGGGCAGCCGCGTCGGCAGGACGTGCGGCTCCTTGTGGCTGCCGTCGTAGTTGGGCCCGAAGTCGACGGTTTCCTTGTCGATGTCGGCCAGCAGCTCGTGCGCGATCTTGTCGAGGCGGATTTCGGTGTATCGCATCGCCGCGGCGTTGTCGCCGTCTATCGAACCGAAATTGCCCTGACCGTCAATCAGCGTGTGGCGCAGGCTGAAGGGCTGCGCCATGCGCACGATGGTGTCGTAAATGGCCGAGTCGCCGTGCGGGTGATATTTACCCATCGTCTCACCCACGGCCTGCGCACTCTTGCGGTACTTGGCGTTGTAGGTGTTGCCCATCTCGTTCATCGCGTACAGCACGCGCCGATGCACGGGCTTCAGGCCGTCACGGGCATCGGGCAGGGCACGCCCGACGATCACGCTCATCGCGTAATCCAGGTAAGAACGCCGCATTTCCTCTTCGAGGCTGATGGGCAGGGTTTCCTTGGCGAACTGGGTCATGCGCTGGGGCCGTTGGCGCATAAAGCGCCTGCCGGCTTTTATTGATGTGGCCGAAAGGAAAGATTCTAAGTGCCTGGGGGATGTCGCAGCAGTGCAACAGCGTCACCAAGGCCGGCGAGGGGGACCGCCACAATGCATTTGTCTCAATGCCTGCATGGCACAATGTTTGAGTCCCTGGGAGAAACCCGCATGGTCTGTCGTCAAGACAGGTCTGCTGGATTCCCTGAGGTTTGTTTTACCAAGGACACTCGCAGGGCAACTGCGGCAATCCGTGAGAGGAGAATCATGAAGAAACTGAATCGAGTGGCGTCGCTCTTTGCCGTCGCTGTCGTTGCAGCCTCGGGCGCTTCCGCCCAGACCGTCGACAACTGGCGTGCTTCAGACGGCACCACCGTTTGGAAGAACGGCACCAATGAGTACTGCTGGCGCGATGCCAACTGGACGCCCGCCACGGGCGTGAAGGGTTGCGACGGCGTGCCCGTTCCACCCCCGCCGGCACCGCCTGCCGTGCAGGCTCCCCCGCCGCCTCCGCCGGCAGCGCCGGTTGTGCAGCCTCCGCCTCCGCCGCCGGCTCCCGTGCCGGTCAGCGAGAAGATCACCTACAACGCTGACGCGCTGTTTGACTTCGACAAGGCCGTGCTCAAGCCCGAAGGCAAGGCCAAGCTGGACGACCTGGTCGAAAAGGTCAGCCACGTGACGCTGGAAGTCATCATCGCCGTCGGCCACACCGACTCGGTGGGCTCCGACGCCTACAACCAGAAGCTGTCGGTCCGCCGCGCAGAAGCCGTCAAGGCCTATCTGGTGGGCAAGGGCATCGAGAAGAACCGCGTGTACACCGAAGGCAAGGGCGAGAAGCAGCCTGTCGCCGACAACAAGACCGCCGAAGGCCGCGCGAAGAACCGTCGCGTGGAAATCGAAGTCGTCGGTACGCACACCGTTATGAAGTGATCGGGCGCGGCACCTCCGTGCCGCTGCTTGTGATCTCAAGAACCCGCTGGGGCTTCGGCTGCAGCGGGTTTTTTTATGGAGAATGACGTGATGATGAATGCTGAAGTGAATGCCGACCCCGCCGAACTGGCCAAGTTCGGTGAGCTGGCCCACCGCTGGTGGGACCCCGAGAGCGAGTTCAAGCCCCTGCACCAGATCAACCCCTTGCGCTTGAACTGGATCGACGCTCTGGCCGGTCTGAAGGGCAAGACCGTGCTCGATGTGGGCTGTGGTGGCGGCATCCTGACTGATTCCATGGCACGCAAGGGCGCCCAGGCCCTGGGCATCGACCTCTCGACCAAGCCGCTCAAGGTGGCGCAGTTGCACGCGATGGAGGCGGGCACCGAGAATGTCGAGTACCGCGAGATCGCCGTCGAGGCCTTGGCCGCCGAAGCGCCGGCCTCCTTCGACGTGGTCACCTGCATGGAGATGCTCGAACATGTGCCCGATCCCGCGTCGGTCGTGCGCGCGCTCTCGCAACTGGTCAAGCCCGGCGGCTGGGTGGTTCTCTCCACGCTCAACCGCAATTTGAAGAGCTTCCTGCTCGCCATCGTGGGCGCCGAATACGTGCTCAAGATGCTGCCGGCCGGCACGCATGAATACGCGCGCTTCATCAAGCCGAGCGAGCTGGCGCAGATGTGCCGCAACTCGGGCCTGGAACTGCATTCGAGCAAGGGCCTGAGCTACAACCCGCTAACACAGGTCTACAAACTCGGTAGCGACACCGACGTGAACTACCTCCTCGCGTGCCGTCGCCCCAACTGATCCTTTTCGACCTTGACGGCACGCTGATCGACAGCGCGCCCGACCTGGCCGGCGCCACCAACGAGCTGCTCCTGAGACGTGGCCGGGCTGCCTTGCCCTTGTCGGCATTGCGCTCGCACGTGGGCTCCGGCGCGCGCGGCATGCTCGGCGCGGCTTTTGGCGTGACGCCGGCCGACGCGGACTTCGAGGCGCTCAAGGCCGAGTGGTTCACGCTCTACGAGCCGCGCCTGCTGCGCGAGACGCGGCTGTTCGATGGCATCGCGGCGCTGCTCGATGCCTTGAAAGCGCAAGGCCTGAGCCTGGGCATCGTCACCAACAAGGCCGAGCGCTATGCCCGTCCGGTCTGCGATGGCGTCGGGCTGGCGAGTTATGTCAGCGTCATCATCGGCGGTGACACCACGCTGCACCGCAAGCCTCATCCGGCACCCCTGCTCGAAGCGGCGCGGCGCGCCGGTGTCGAGCCCTCGGCCTGCGTTTTCGTGGGCGACGATGAGCGCGACGTGCTGGCCGGCCGTGCCGCCGGCATGCGCACCGTGGCCGTCAGCTGGGGTTATGTGGACGCCGGCAAGCCCATCGACGCTTGGGGCGCCGATCACCTGATCGATGCGCCTTCGCAATTGCTGAATCACGCCCTCGCGAAAAACTGACTCGGCGGCATGCCCATCGTGCGCGTCACCATGGCCGTGAAGGCGCTGGCGCTGGCATAGCCGAGTTCTGCGGCGATGATCTTCATGGGCCGCTTGCGCGCCGCCATCGACAAGGCATGGGCCAGCAGCACCTGCGAGCGCCACTGCGCAAACGAGACGCCCAGCTGCTGGCGGAACAAGCGCGAGACCGTGCGCGGGCTGGCGCCGCTGCTGGCGGCCCAATCCTCCAGGCTCGCGTGCAGGCCTGGCTCGGCCAGCATCGCCTCGCACAGGCGCCGCAACCTTGCGTCCCGGGGCAGGACGACGCCCAGGCGCAAGGCGCGTGCGCGGCTTAGCTCGTTGACGATCAGCTCCGCAAGCAGCTTCTCGCGCTGTGCGTCGGGCGCGGCATCGGGCGCGTGGTCGAGCTGCAGCGCCAGCTCGCGCAGCAAGGGCGAGACCTCGATCACCCGGCAGGCCTGCCACTCCGGCGCGGGCAGCAGCGAAGGCTCGAAGTAGATCGTGTGCAGCTGCGCCTGCTCGATGGCGCCGGTCGAATGCTCGACATGAGGCGCCACCCAGACAGCGCGCGAGGGCGGCACGATGTAGGTGTTGTCGCCCGCCAGCACATGGATGGCGCCTTCGCTGGAGAAGACGAGCTGTGCCCAGTCGTGCCGGTGCCACTGAATCTGCGCCTGGCGGTGCAGGGTGCGCAGCTTGCCGCGCAGCGGACGCTCCGCCGTGGGCGCGAAGGCGGCAGGGTCGATGGGCGGTACCAGGCTGCGCTTCATGGCTCAAATTCGATAGAAGTCGTCTTACCATCGTAACCCGGTCTTTGCCGCCTTTGCCACCATGCGGGCATGAACACCCCCGCAAGCCTCACGCTCGACGAGCGCACGCAGAGCCGCCGCGACTACGGCACCATCAGCCTGGTTGGCCTGGCGCACGGCACTTCGCATTTCTTCCATCTGCTGCTCGTGCCGCTGTTCCCGGCGCTGCAGGCCGAGTTCGGCTACAGCTTTGCGGAGTTGGGCCTGCTGGTCACCACCTTCTTCATCGTCTCGGGCATCGGCCAGGCCCTGGCCGGCTTCGTGGTGGATCGCTTCGGCGCCCGGCCGGTGCTTTTCATGGCGCTGAGTTGTTTCGTGATGGCCTCGGTCGCCGCCGGCACGGCCCAGGGCTTTGGCGGGCTGATGCTGGCGGCCGCGCTGGCGGGCCTGGGCAACTGCCCCTTCCATCCGGTGGACTTCACCATCCTCAACAAGCGCGTTTCGCAGGTGAGGCTGGGCCATGCCTTCGCTGTCCACGGCATCACGGGCAATCTGGGCTGGGCGCTGGCGCCGGTGTTCTCCATCGGCATCTGGCATGCCACGGGCCAGTGGCGCTGGGCCTATGTCGGCACGGCCTTGCTGGCGCTGTTGGTGATGGGCCTGCTGGTCTGGCGGCGCGATCTGATCGATGACGCACAGGGTGCCTGGCACAAGGCTGCCGCGGCTTCGAAGGACGAGCATCCGATGGCCTTCCTCAAGCTGCCCTCGGTATGGCTGTGCTTCTCCTTCTTCTTTTGGAGCACCATGGCCCTGACCGCCATCCAGAGCTTCGCCAGCCCGGCCCTGCAGCAGATGTACGGCCTGCCGCTCTCGCTGACGGCCTATGTGGTGACGGGCTACATGCTCTGCGGCGCGGCCGGCATGGTGGTGGGCGGCTTCCTGGTGCAGAGAGTCGAGCGGCTGGAGAAGACCATTGCCACCGCCATGGCCTTGTCCGCGCTCTTGCTGCTTATCACTGCCAGCGGTGTGCTGCCCGGCTTGCTGTCTGCCGCGCTCGCGGCCCTGGCAGGCTTCGGCACCGGCATTGCCGGCCCCTCGCGCGACATGCTGATCAAGCGCGCCGCGCCGCCTGGCGCCACGGGCCGGGTCTATGGCACGGTGTACTCGGGCCTGGATGCGGGCTTCGCCCTCGGTGCACCGGTCTTCGGCCTGATGATGGACCGCGGCCAGCCGAGCCTAGTCTTCGCCGGCTCCGCGCTGACCTTGCTCATGGGTATTGCATCGGCTGGAATGGTCGGCGTGGGCATCATGCGGAAGCGGGCGCTACAGTCCGCTGTATGAGCAGCAATACTTCCCTCCGACTGGCCGGCCACGCGCTGGTCGAAGCCCTGATCGCGCAGGGCGTGGACACCGCCTTCGGCGTGCCTGGCGAAAGCTTCCTGGCCGTGCTGGATGGCTTCCACGAGCATCGCGAGGAAATCCGCTTCATCGCCTGCCGGCAAGAAGGCGGTGCGTCCTTCATGGCCGAGGCGCAAGGCAAGCTGACAGGCCGGCCCGGCATCTGCTTTGTCACTCGCGGCCCCGGGGCCACCAATGCCAGTATCGGCCTGCACACGGCCTTCCAGGATTCCACGCCGATGATTCTGTTCATCGGCCAGGTTGCCAGCGACCAGCGTGATCGCGAGGCTTTCCAGGAGGTGGACTACCGCCAGATGTTCGGCCCCGGCACGCTGGGCATGGCCAAGTGGGTGGGCGAGGTGCATGACCCGCATCGCCTGCCCGAGTACGTGGCCCGCGCCTTCCACACCGCCATGCAGGGCCGCCCAGGTCCGGTGGTGCTGGTGCTGCCCGAGGACATGCTCACGCAGGCCACCAACGCGCCCGTGCTGCCGCGCATCGAGCCAGCCCTGGCCTGGCCTGCGCCGGCCGATCTGCACAGCCTGCGCGAGCGTCTGCTGGCGGCCGAGCGACCCCTGGTGATCGCCGGTGGCGGCGGCTGGACGTCTGCGGCCTGCCGCGCGCTGCAATCGTTCGCTGAAGACTGGCAATTGCCCGTGGGCTGTGCCTTCCGCTTCCAGGATCTGTTCGACAACCGCCACCCGCTTTACGCGGGCGACGTGGGCATCGGCATCAATCCCGAGCTCGCGCAGCGCGTGCGTGATGCCGACCTCATCATCGCCATCGGCCCGCGCCTGGGCGAGATGACGACCAGCGGCTACACGCTCTTGCAGGCGCCGCGGCCGCAGCAGCAGCTCGTGCACATCCATGCCGGTGCGGAGGAGCTCGGCCGCGTCTATTCGGCCGATCTGATGATCAACGCCAGCATGGCCTGCGCCGCGCCTGCGCTGGCTGCGATGGCTGCGCCGGATCAGGTGAAGTGGGCCGCGTGGACCGAACAGGCGCACGCCGATTACGAGGCCAACCTCGTGCAAAAGCCCGTCTCTCCGCTGGACATGACGGACGTGGTGAAGACGCTCTCCACGCTGATGCCCGAAGGCACGATCTTCACCAACGGTGCCGGCAACTACAGCGGCTGGCTGCATCGTTTCCATCAATACACGGGCCTGCATCAGCACGGCAAGACCCAACTCGCGCCGACCTCCGGCGCGATGGGCTACGGCGTGCCTGCGGCGGTGGCTGCGGCGCTCTTGCAAGACCGCTGGGTCGTCAACATCGCGGGCGACGGCGACTTCCTCATGACCGGCCAGGAGCTGGCCACGGCTACCGGCTATGGCGCGAAGAAGCTGATCAGCATCGTGGTGGACAACGGCACCTACGGCACCATTCGCATGCACCAGGAGCGCGAGTACCCGGGCCGGGTTTCAGGCAGCGACCTCTTCAACCCCGACTTCGCCGCGCTGGCTCGGGCCTACGGCTGGGTGGCCGGCACGGTGGTGGAATTGACCGAGGCCTTCGAGCCCGCGCTGCGCGCTGCCCTGGCCGCGGACAAGCCCACGCTGATCCACCTGCGCCTGTCCACCGATGTCTCGACCAGCCGCACCACGCTGACGGCGCTGCGCGCTGCCGCGCTGAAGAGTCATCAGGGACAATGAGCGCATGCAAGAAGTGACGTTTGAATTGCGCGGAGAGTTCATCCCGCTGGACAGCCTGCTCAAGGCCACCGGCCTGGCCGAGAGCGGCGGCCGCGCCCGCATGATGGTGGTCGAGGGCATGGTCCGTGTGGACGGCCAGCCCGAGAGCCGCAAGACGGCCAAGATCCGCGCGGGTCAGACCGTGCGTCTCCAGGACGGAACGCAGGATGTGACCATCCGCGTGATCGCCTGATCGGACTCAGGGATTGAGCCAGTCCTGCAGTTCCTGCGCCGGCATGGCGCGTGCAAACAGCCAGCCCTGACCGAACTCGCAGCCCAGGCTCAGCAAGGCCTGGCGCTGGCCCTCGGTTTCCACCCCCTCGGCCACCACCGACAGGCCCAGCGTGCGGCCGATGCCGATGACGGCGGCGGAGAGCGCGCGGTCGTCGGGGTCGGTCTCCAGATCGCGCACAAAGCTGCGGTCCAGCTTGATCTCGCTTACGGGCAGTCGCTTGAGGTAGGAGAGGCTGGAATAGCCCGTGCCGAAATCATCGACCGAGAGCCGCACGCCCATGCTGTCCAGCGCATGCAGCTGCGCGCAGATGTGCTCGTCGTCGTCCAGCATCAGCCTTTCAGTCACTTCCAGCGTCACGTCCCGTGGCTCCAGGCCGTGCAGTGACAGTTGCGCCGCCAGGTGCTCGGCGACGTCGTCCTGGCGGAAGCGTGGCGGGGACACGTTGACCGCCACGTGCGGAATCGGCGCGCCCGTCGCGCGCCACGATGCCAGCTGTGCGCAGGCGGATTCAAGCACCCAGCGGTCGATGTCCGTGATCAGGCCGGCCTCTTCGGCAATCGGGATGAAGACGTCGGGCGGCACGGCCCCCAGTTCGGCATCGGTCCAGCGCAGCAAGACCTCGACGCCACTGAGCTCGCCGTCGGCCAGCCTCACCTTGGGCTGGTAGTGCAGGGCAAAGGCCTGCTGCCGCAATGCGCGGCGCAGGCCGGCCTCGATGGCGAGCCGGCGGTCCAGTTCCTCGTTCATGGCCTGGTGGAAGAAGCGTGCGCAGTCGCGGCCGGCGCGCTTGGCTTCGTACATGGCGAGGTCGGCGTTCTTGAGCAGGGCGTCGAGCTCGGCGCCGTCTGCCGGGCAGATGGCAATGCCGATGCTGGCGGTCAGCTTGAGCTCCAGGGCGTCGCCAGAAGGCAGCGGCTCGCGCAGCGCGGCTTGCAGCCGGCCCGCCATCTGCTGGGCCTCCAGCGGGCCGCAGCCGGGCAGCATCAGCACGAACTCGTCGCCACCCAGCCGGGCCAGCGTGTCCGCCGGGCGCAGCAGCTGCTGCAAGCGCTGGGCCACCTCGCGCAGCAGGCGGTCGCCGCTGGCATGGCCTTGCGAGTCGTTGATGATCTTGAAGCGGTCCAGGTCGAGCAGCAGCAGGGCCGCGGGCGTGCCCATGCGCAGAGCCAGCTGCACGGTCTGCTGCGCGCGGTTGGCAAACAGGCTGCGGTTGGGCAGGGCAGTCAGGCCGTCGTAGGAGGCCAGGTGCTCGATGCGGCGCTCGTGCTCGTCATGGCGCAGCGCGATCTGGCACAGGTGCACGCAGGCTTGGACCATGGCGCGATGCAACTGCTGCACGGGCTGAGGCTGGCGGTAGTAGAGCGCGAAGGTCGCGCCCACCCGGCCGGCGGCATTGAAGATCGGCGAGGACCAGCAGGCCGCGAGGCCGAAGGACTCGGCCAGGCCGCGATAGTCGTCCCAGAGCGGGTCGTGCGCGATGTCGCTGACCTCCACCGGCTCGCCGCGCCAGGCGGCCGTGCCGCAGGAGCCGGCATTGGGGCCGATGGGCGCGCCCTGGATCGCCAGGCTGAATTCCTTGGGCAGGCTGGGAGCGGCCAGGGGCTGAACATGGCCGCTGCCGTCCACCGCCAGAACAGTGCAGATGACGCCGGGCGCCAAGGCCTCCACGCGTTCGCACAACAGCTTCATGACCTCACCCAGCGGGCGGCTGGTGGCGACGGCCTCCAGCACCTCACGCTGCAGGGCATCGACCGTGATGTGCTCGACACCACGCCGACCCGGCGCGCGAGGCGGCTGTGCATCGAACATGGACATCAGCTTGGCCATAGCAGTCCGCTTGCTTCAGGAGTTAGCAGTCTATTCTGTCGGCAGGCTGCTCATTCCGATTGAAGAAGGGGCGCCCAGGCACCCCTTAAGAAGGGGATATTGCGCCAAAACCGACGCGGGCTCCATTATTTCCAGCAACAGGGTCTTTTCAGATGACTTCCAGCAGGCGTTCCAGGCCGCCTTGGTTGATCGCCACCATCGCCTGTTCGCGCACCTTGGGCTTGGCGTGATAGGCCACTGAGAGGCCGGCCGCGCCCATCATGGGCAGGTCATTGGCGCCGTCGCCTACGGCAATGGCCTGGGTGGGCTGGCAGCCGATGGCCGCGCAGCATTCCAGCAGCATGCGGCGCTTCTCCTCGCCATCGCAGATTTCGCCCCAGGGCTGCATGAGCAGGCCGCCGGTGAGCCGGCCGTCCTGGAACTCCAGCTCGTTGGAACGGACGAAGTCCATGCCCAGCTCGGCCGCCACATAACGCGTGAAATACGTGAACCCGCCCGAGACCAGCAGCAGCTTGAGGCCCGCGGCCTTGAGCGCCGCGCAGAGTTCTCGCGCGCCCGGGTTGAACTGCAGACGCTCGGCCAGAACCTGGTCCAGCGCCGTCACCGGCGTGCCCTTGAGCAGGGCCAGGCGGCGGCGCAGGCTGTCCTTGAAATCGGTGATCTCGCCACGCATCGCGGCTTCGGTGATGGCGGCTACCTCCTCCTTCTTGCCGGCGGCGGCGGCGATCTCGTCGATGCACTCGATGCTGATCAGCGTGGAGTCCATATCGAAGGCGGCGAGACGGAAGTCGGCCAGGCGCAGCGGTGGCGTGAAGCCTTGGAGAACGAGATCTGTGGTGTTCATGCTTGAGGAACAGGGTTGCCGAGCAGACGCAGCACCTCACGCACGGCCTGCGCGCGGTCCTTGGGGTCCTTGAGCGCCTTATCGATGCGCAGCTTGTCGTTGCCGACCAGCTTGATGTTGCGGTTCTTCTGCACCAGCTCGATCACGCGCATGGCGTCGATGGGCGGGTTGGGGCGGAAGTTGATGTTGATGACCATGCCGGAGGCGTCGATCTTGGCCACGCCATAAGGCTTGGCCAGCACGCGCAGGCGATGCGTGTCAAAGAGCGTCTGGCCCTGGTGCGGCAGCTTGCCGAAGCGGTCGGTGATCTCTTCGAGCATCGCATCGATGTGCTCGGGCTTCTCGGCCGAGGCCAGGCGCTTGTAGAGCGAGAGCCGCACGTGCACGTCGCCGCAGTAGGCGTCGGGCAGCAGGGCGGGGGCGTGGAGATTGATCTCGGTGGTGGCCGAGAGTGGCGAGAGCAGGTCGGGCTCCTTGCCAGCCTTCAATGAGCGCACGGCTTCCGAAAGCATCTCGTTGTAGAGCTGGAAGCCGACCTCCATCATGTTGCCGCTCTGGTGCTCGCCCAGCACTTCGCCGGCGCCGCGAATCTCCAGATCGTGCATCGCGAGATAGAAGCCCGAGCCGAGCTCTTCCATCGCCTGGATCGCTTCCAGCCGCTGCGCCGCCTGCTTGGTCAGGCCCTGGATGTCGGGCACGCACAGGTAGGCATAGGCCTGGTGGTGCGAGCGGCCCACGCGGCCACGCAGCTGGTGCAGCTGCGCCAGGCCGAACTTGTCGGCGCGGCTGATGATGATGGTGTTGGCCTGCGGCACGTCGATGCCGGTCTCGATGATGGTGGAGCACAGCAGCACGTTGTGCTTGCCGGTCACGAACTCACGCATCACGCGTTCCAGCTCGCGCTCGGGCATCTGGCCGTGGGCCACCACGATGCGGGCTTCGGGCAGCAGCTCTTCGAGCTTCTGGCGCCGGTTCTCGATCGTCTCGACCTCGTTGTGCAGGAAGTAGACCTGGCCGCCGCGCTTCAATTCGCGCATCACGGCCTCGCGGATGGTGCCGCTGTTCTCGGCACGCACGAACGTCTTGATCGCCAGGCGGCGCTGCGGCGCGGTCGCGATCACGCTCAAGTCGCGTAGACCTTCGAGCGCCATGCCCAGCGTGCGCGGGATCGGCGTGGCGGTCAGCGTGAGCACGTCCACCTCGGCGCGCATGGCCTTCATGGCCTCCTTGTGGCGCACGCCGAAGCGGTGTTCCTCGTCGATCACCAGCAGCCCCAGGCGCGCGAACTTCACGTCGGCCGAGAGCAGCTTGTGCGTGCCGATCACGATGTCGATGGTGCCGTCTTCCAGGCCCTCCATCGCCGCCTTGATCTCCTTGGCGGAGCGGAAGCGGCTCATTTCGGCGACCTTGATCGGCCATTTGCCAAAGCGGTCGCTGATGTTCTGGAAATGCTGCTCGGCCAGCAGCGTGGTCGGCGCCAGCACGGCCACCTGCTTGCCGCCCATCACGGCGACGAAGGCGGCGCGCAGGGCGACCTCGGTCTTGCCGAAGCCCACGTCGCCGCAGACCAGGCGGTCCATGGGCTTGGGGCTGATCATGTCCTGGATCACCGCATGTATCGCGGCGCGCTGGTCCGGCGTTTCCTCGAAGCCGAAGCTCTGGGCAAAGGCCTCGTAGTCGTGCGCCGAGTAGCGGAAGGCATGGCCTTCACGTGCAGCTCGCCGCGCATAGAGATTGAGCAGCTCGGCCGCCGTGTCGCGCACCTGCTCGGCCGCCTTGCGCTTGGCCTTTTCCCACTGGCCGGAGCCGAGGCGGTGCAGCGGTGCTTCCTCGGCGCTCACGCCGGTGTAGCGGCTGATCAGGTGCAGTTGCGCGACCGGCACGTAGAGCGTTGCCTTGTCTGCGTATTCGAGATGCAGGAACTCGCTCGGGCCATCGCCCAGGTCGATGTGGATCAGCCCCTGGTAGCGGCCGATGCCGTGGTTCACATGCACGACCGGATCGCCGACCTTCAGCTCGGAAAGATCCTTGATCAGCGCGTTGACATCGCTGACCTGCTCCTGCTTGCGGCGCCGGCGCGTGGTGGGTGCGGTGGCGAAGAGTTCGGTCTCGGTGAACAGCTGCAGCTGGTGTTCGCCGTCACGCCAGAAGAAGCCCTGGGCCAGCGGCGCGACGACGATGGCGGCGCGCTCGTCGCTGGCCTCGAACTCGGCGATGGACGAATAGCTCGGCAGCTCGATGCGGTTGTCGCGCAGCAGGTCGAGCAGGCTCTCGCGCCGGCCTTCGCTCTCGGCCAGGACCAGCATGCGGTGCTCGCTCGTCTTCAGGTGCGCGGCCAGGCGGGCTAGCGGCTCCTGCGCGCCGCGCTCCACGCTCACGTCGGGCAGGGGCCGGGCGTAGTCCACCGGCTCGATGCCGCGCACCGAGAGCACGGCGTGCGACTGTGTCAGCCCGAAGAACTCTTCCACCTTCAGGAAGATATCCTCGGGCGGCAGGATGGGCCGCTCGGGGTCGTGCTGCAGGAAGCGGTGGCGCTCGCGCGTGTCGGTCCAGAAGCGGGTCAGCGCCTCGTCCACCTCGCCGTGCAGGGCCAGGGCGCTGCCTTCGCCCAGGAAGTCGAAGATCGTCGCCGTCTGCTCGAAGAAGATCGGCAGGTAGTACTCGATGCCGCCGGTGGCGATGCCCTGGTCGATGTCCTTGTACAGCCGCGACTTGGTCGGGTCGCCGTCCATCTTCTCGCGCCAGCGCGAACGGAAAGCCTTGCGCGCCGCCTCGTCCATCGGGAATTCGCGGCCCGGCAGCAGGCGCACGGCCGGCACGGGGTAGAGGCTACGCTGGGTGTCGGGGTCGAAGGTGCGGATGGAATCGACCTCGTCGCCGAACAGGTCCACGCGATAGGGCACGGGCGAGCCCATGGGGAAGAGGTCGATCAGCCCACCGCGCACCGCGTACTCGCCGGGCGAAACGACCTGGCTCACATGCGAATAACCGCCCAGGCTCAGCTGGCGCTTGAGGCTGGCTTCGTCGAGCTTCTGTTTCTGCTCGAAGTTGAAGGTCGTGGCGGCCAGAAAGCTCGGCGGCGCCAGCCGCGTGAGCGCCGTGGTGGCGGGCAGGAGCACCACATCCACCTCGCGCTCTGCCATCGGCTTGCCCTGGCCCTGCAAGAGCATCCACAGCGTGGCCAGGCGTTCGGAGATCAGGTCCTGATGCGGGCTGAAGGTGTCGTAGGGCAGGGTCTCCCAGTCGGGGAAGACGGCCACGCGCAATTCGGGCGCGAAGACCTTGAGCTCGGCCTCCAGGCGCTGGGTGTCGCCGGGCTCTGCGGTGACGATGGCGGTCAACCGGCCGGCTTCGGCCTGCGAAGCGGCAAAGTGCGCCAGCAGCAGCGCGTCGGCCGAGCCGGTGGGGCGGGGCTGGTTGAATCTCTTGCCGGGGGCGATCAGGGGCAACAAGGGCGATGGCATGGGTACAAATAAGCACAGCCCCGGAAAGGGGCTTAGGGACATTGTAGGGAGAGCCGACGTGGCATGCTTGTCTCCCAAAAGGGAGTCAACACGATGACGTTGCAAGTGGGCATCTATCTGTTCGATGAGGTCGAGGTGCTCGATTTCGCCGGGCCCTTCGAGGTGTTCTCGACGGCCTCGCGCATGGCCGAGCGAGAGGTCCAGGAACCGCCTTTTGCGGTCTGCACCGTCGCGGCTGACACCCGGCCCGTCTACGCCCGCGCGGGCTTGCAGGTGATGGCGCAGCACACGCTGGCGGCGCACCCGCCCCTGGACGTGCTGATCGTGCCGGGCGGCGTGGTCAGTGCGGAGCTGGATCGCCCGGGCCTGTCGGACTGGCTGCTGCGCCAGAGCCTGCAGCTCAAGGTGCTGGCCTCGGTCTGCACCGGCGCCTTTCTGCTCGAGCGCGCGGGCCTGCTCAACGAGCGGCAGGTCATCACGCATTGGGAGGACGTAGACGAGTTGCGCGCCGTCTCGCACGCCTCGGGCTCGCTGGTGCAGGTGCAGACCGGCCAGCGCTGGGTGGAGGCCAAGCCCTGGGTCCACCACGGCGGGACCTGCCGGCTCTTCACCTCGGCCGGCATCTCGGCGGGCATCGACCTGGCGCTGCACCTGGTGTCGGAGCTGGCCACGCCGGAGCTGGCCTTGCGCACCGCGCGGCAAATGGACTACGACTGGCGCGGCGCGGCCGGCGGGCTGATCCAGGCGGCGCAGGGGCGTTGATGGCAGCCCATGCCGGCCGATCTGCAGTCTGTCGCAGGCCGCGTGAGCGGGCGGGCCAGCCTGCCTACAGTGGACGCTTCAACGCCCATGGAGACGCCCTCATGAAGCTCAGCCCCCTGATCGCCAGCCTCGTCGTCTGCGCTGCCGCCCTGTTCACCGCCAACGCCCAGGCCGACGGCATCAATGCCGGCCTCGAAATCCAGGACAAGATCACCGTCGCCGACCTGGGTCTGCCCGCCTATCCGGGCGCGGTGCCCCAACTGGACGAAAAGGAAGACAAGCCCGGCGTGGGCTTCAGCCTCTGGGGCGGCAGCTTCGGCATCAAGCTGCAGGTGCTCAAGTTCCGCAGCAGCGACAGCGTGGACAAGGTCTCCGCCTTCTATCGCGATGCGATGTCTCGCTACGGCAAGGTGCTCGATTGCAGCGTCAGCACGGCCGAGGACGAGCAGCCCAAGGACAAATCCGATAAGAAGAGCATCCGCCTGCGCTGCAGCAAGGACGATGTGAAGTCAGGCAAGCTGGTCTTCAAGGTCGGCACCGACGACAAGCATTTCCGCCTGGTCAGCATCCAGCGCGAGTCCGATGGCACGCACTTCCAGCTGCTCAACCTTGCGGTCAACGGCAGCGACTGAGGCACGATCGGGGCGCTGAAGCTGCGCATCGCTTCCCGGCCGGCGCCAGCGGCCTTGTTCGCCTGTTCGCCGTTTGGCAGCCTCTACCCGCTCGGCCACAGCGTCTTCATTCCGCTGGCCAATCGCGCTAGCATGCTCAGGGGTACCAACAAACTGCCGCTGCACGCCGAGCTGGGCACGCGGGCCGCCAAGGCTACGGGACTCAAGCCCCGGCCCTGATGCTGGCGGGCGGCGAAGACGAAACGTGAGGTAGGCATGGCGAATGTCCTGAAGCGTTTTTGTTCCGCTGGGACGGGCGAAGGCGCCCGCGCGGCGTCGATGGCCGTCGCCGCTCGGATGCTCCTCATCGCCAGCGCGATCCTGTCGGGCTGCGCTGCCACGCAGAAGCTCGCACCAGAGCCACTGGCCCAGGCTGATGCCGCCATGCAGCGTTCTGTCGATGCAGCACAAATACCCGGCGGCGTGCTGTGGATCGAGCAGGGTGTGGCCAGCCATCACAAGGCCTTCGGCATGAAGGCGGCCGGCGGACGCGAGCCGGCCACCGAGGACACGGTCTACGACGTTGCCTCGCTGACCAAGCCGGTCGTCATCGCCACCCTGGTGCAGATCCTGCGCGAGCGCGGCCTGCTGGACATGGACGCGCCGGTCTCGCGCTATCTGCCCGCTTGCGCCAGTGTGAGCGGTGCCACGCTGCGCGATCTGCTGACACACGCTTCAGGCCTGCCCGAAAGGCTGCCGGATAGTGATCCCTTCAAGCAGACAGCCGACCTGAGCAGCGTGGCCATGCCGCAGGCGGAGCGCGATGGCAGGATCAGCCAGGCCGTAGACCGCGTTTGCGCCCAGAAGGCCGAGCCAGAGCCTGGCCGGCAGTTCAGCTACTCGAATCTCAACTTTCTCCTGCTCGCCGAGATCCTTGCGCGCGTCTCAGGCCGGCCGCTGCAGGATCTGGCGCGCGTGGAGATGTTCGAGCCGCTGGGCATGAGCCATAGCGCCTTCCTGCCGCTAGAGCGGGGCGTCCGGGTCGCTGACATTGCGCCGACCGCGAAGCCCACCGAGGCCTGGGAGCGCGGTGCCGTCGCGGATTCCACCGCGCGGCGAATGGGTGGCGTGGCCGGGCATGCAGGCCTGTTCACCACCGCGGCCGACCTGGCCCGCTTGGCCCGCATGCTGCTGAACGATGGCGTTGGCGATTCCGGCCATCGGCTGCTCTCGCACGAGAGCATCGTGCTGCTCGAAACGCCGCAGTCGCCGCAGGGCGTGTCGGGTCTGCGCAGCCTGGGCTGGGACATCGCCACCGGCTATTCGTCGCCGCGCGGCAGCGTCTACCCGGAGGGCCCCAGCTTCGGCCACTCCGGTTTCACGGGCTGCGCCTTCTGGCTGGATCCCGGCAGTCGCAGCTTCTACATCCTGCTGACCAATCGAGTAAGTCTGCCGCAGAGCGCGAGCCTGTTGGCGCTGTACAGGGAACTGGGCACGCTGGCGGCCAAGGCCGCGGGGCTCAAGCCTGTCGCTGCGCCCTGATCGGCACGGTGCGACGCCCCACGGCCTCGCGGGCCCGCAGTTGCCCGCAGCCGCCCTCCACATCCTGCCCGGCCGAATCGCGCAGCTTGGTCAGCACGCCGCGCTGGTGCAGCGCTTGAGCGATGGCGCGGGCGCGCTCCCACGAGGGCCGCTTGAAGGCCAGATCGGGGATGGTGTTGTAGGGAATCATGTTGAGCACGCCGTACTTGCCTTTGAGCAGCTCGACGATGCCGTCCATCTCGTCCTCGCCGTCGTTGATGCCTTCGATCAGCGTCCACTGGTACTGGATCGGGTAGCCGCTTGAGCGTGCATAGGCCTCGCCGGCATTCACGATCTCTTGCGGCGTGAGGCGCGGTGCACGCGGCAGCAACTGCTCGCGCAAGGCCGGCTTGCTGGTGTGCAGCGAAAGCGCCAGCGCCGGCTTGACGGGGCCTTGCGCCAGCCGCTCGAACACGCGCGGATCGCCCACCGTGGAGAACACCAGGTTCTTGTGGCCGATATTGCCTTCCGTGCCCAGCAGCTCGATGGCCTCCATTACGTTCTCGAGGTTGTGCGCCGGCTCGCCCATGCCCATGAACACGACCTTGTTGACCGCGCGGCGGCGGCGGGCCAGCACCACCTGGGCCACGATCTCGGCGCTGGTGACCTGGCGGATCAGTCCCTCGCGCCCGGTCATGCAGAACTGGCAGCCGACGGCACAGCCAACCTGGCTGGACACGCAGACGCCGCCCGTCTTCTCACGCTCCGGCAGCAGTACGCTCTCCACGGTCTGGCCATCCGCCAACGCGACGAGCAAGCGCGTGGAGCCGTCCTCGGCCGGATGCTCGGAACGCACCCGCGCCAGGGCTTCGAGCTCGGCGTCCAGCGCCGGCAACGCCTCGCGCAGGGCCAGCGGCAGGAAGTTTTCGGGCCGGCGTTTGCCCGCATCGTGCGGACGCGCATTGACCCAGTCGCGCAGCACGCGGCCTTCGTGCTTGGGCAGGGCGCCTAGGGCACGCAGGCGCTGCCGGAATTCAATCAGTTGCATGGTTTCTAGAATACAGCCATGAATTCACATGTGATCGGCCAGCAGCCGCGCTGTTTCGCACTGGTGCCGGCGGCCGGCATCGGCGCGCGCTCAGGCGCTTCCGGCCCCAAGCAATACGTGCCGCTGGCGGGCCGGGCCATGATGGCGCACACGCTCGCCGCCTTGGCGGCAGTCAAGCAGATCGAGGCCACGCTGGTGGTGCTTTCGCCCGAGGACGATCAGTTCGAGAACGCCGTGCCCGGCTTCGAGGGCTGGGTTGCGCGCTGCGGCGGCGCCAGCCGCGCCGAGACGGTGGCTAACGGCCTCGTTGAGCTGACCGCGCGCGGGGCCCAGCCGCACGACTGGGTGCTGGTGCACGATGCTGCGCGCTGCCTGGTGCGGCCCGAGTGGATTGAAAGGCTGATCACCGAATGTGCGGACGACGAGGTCGGCGGCTTGCTGGCCTTCCCCTTGCCGGATACGCTCAAGCAAAGCGCCGAGGGCCGCGTGGCCGCGACGGTGGATCGCGCCGGCAAATGGGCCGCGCAGACGCCGCAGATGTTCCGCCTGGGCCTGCTGCGGCCCGCGCTCGTGGCGATGGGCGCAGCCGCCACGGACGAAGCCAGCGCCGTCGAAGCCCTCGGCCATGCGCCGCTGCTGGTTGAAGCGCCGATGGAGAATTTCAAGGTCACCTGGCCGGCGGACTTCGCGCTGGCCGAACGCTTGCTGAACACCAGATGAACAACATCCAGAATCTTCGTATTGGCGAGGGCTGGGACACCCACCAGCTCGTCACCGGCCGCCCGCTGATCCTCGGCGGCGTGACCATTCCCCACACCCACGGCCTGCTCGGCCACTCCGACGCGGACGCGTTGGCGCATGCGATCACCGATGCGCTGCTGGGCGCCGCGGCGCTGGGCGACATCGGCAAGCTCTTCCCGGACACCGCGGCCGAGTTCAAGGGCGCCGACTCGATGGTCCTGCTGGCCGAGGCCTGTCGCGTCGTGCGAGAAGCCGGCTGGCAGATCGTCAACATCGACTCGACCATCATTGCCCAGGCCCCCAAGATGGCGCCGCACATTCCCGCCATGCGCGCGCGCTTGGCCGAGGTGCTGGACTTCGACATCGGCCAGATCAACGTCAAGGCCAAGACGGCCGAGAAGATGGGGCCGGTGGGCGAGGGCAGGGCGATCGAGGCCAGGGCGGTGTGCCTGCTGACAGGCAAGAGTTAGGCCGGCATGTCTGAGGCCGCCTTCGCAGCTGAAGGCTATCTTGTCTTGCCAGGGCTGCTACAGGCCCATGAGTGCGAAGGTATCGCTGCGCAGTTGGGCGGGCTTGCCGGCGAAGCCGGTTCGCGCGATCTTCTGCGCCAAGGCTGGTGCCGAGAACTCGCGAACAAGCTCCAGGAGCACCCGGCTCTTGCAGAGCTGTTGCCGCCGTCGCATCGCGCGGTGCAATGCAACTACTTTGACAAGTCTGCCGAGCGCAACTGGCTCGTGGCACTCCATCAAGACCTGAGCCTTCCCGTTGCTGAGCGAGTGGACGCTGTAGGGCTGTCCGGCTGGTCGCGCAAGCAGGGCCACCTTTTCGTCCAGGCGCCGCAAACACTGCTCGAAGAGATGACGGCCTTGAGGTTGCATCTCGACGATTGTGGCCCGCAAGATGGCCCCTTGCGCGTGGTGCCGGGTTCGCATCGGCAGGGTGTCTTCACGCCCGAGGATGCCTTGTCTTTTCGTGATCATCATGGCGAACAGGATTGCCTTGTCGAACGCGGCGGCGCCTTGTTGATGCGGCCGCTCTCGCTGCACGCGTCTTCCAAATCGACGGGCCGACGCCGGCGGCGGGTCCTGCATTTTGTCTACGGTCCCGCGAATCCCGGCTTCGGCCTGTGTTGGCCCTAGGCTGCCAGCATCCTCTGCCACCCGTTTCCAAACTGCGCTCGGCAAATCCGGCCCTCCCGCACCTCATAAACACAAAGCAGCTCGATCACACCTCGCCCTTCGGGGAAGTTCCGCGTGATCAGTTCCGTATCCACGACGAAGTTGCCCACCGCCGTGCGCGAGACCAGTTGCGCGTGCAGATCAGGCTCGAAAAAGCGCAGCAGAAACCGTTCCTTCAACTGTTCGCGGCCCTTGGCCAGCAGCTCGCCGCCGATCGTGTACTGCTCCGCATCGGGTGCGTAGCTGTCGAGCAGGGCTTCGATGTCCTTGGCGTTGTAGGCATCGAGCTGGGCCTGGACGGTGGCGAGTGGGGAGCGGTTTTGCATTGCAGGGAAATTGGGAGTTAGGTTGCCTTTTGCAACCGTATCACGGCCAGTAGCCCACCTTCATCGGCATTGCCCAGCTGCAATTGCCCACCGAGGCGCTGCACCGACTTTTCGACGATGGCGAGCCCCAGTCCGGCGCCCGTCGCGGCCGTGCGAGCTGTGTCACCGCGATAGAACGGTGTGGTCAGGCGGGCCAGCATTTCAGGCGGTACGCCAGGCCCGTGGTCGCGCACGTAGAGCAGCACCCAGGGCCCGCTGTAGCTGCAGTGCACGTCCACCTCGGCCGCCTCTTCGGGCTCGTGCCCGTAGCGGCGTGCATTCTCAAAAAGGTTGAGCAGCACGCGGGCCAGCTCGGTCTCGTCGGACCAGACGCGGATGTCATGCGGGATCTCGGCGTGGATGCGGATCTGCGAAGGGTTGCGAAAGCCCTGCGCCTCACGCTCCACCACCTCGGCCAGTGAGACCGGCCGCAGCTCCAGCTCGCTGGGCCGCGCGTAGTCCATGAACTTGTAGATGATGGCGTCGAGCTGGTCGATGTCCTGCGCCATGAACTGGCGTGCCTGGTCGTCGCTGACGCTCATCTCGGCCTCCAGCCGCAGACGCGCCAGCGGCGTGCGCAGGTCGTGCGAGATGCCGGCCAGCATCACCGTGCGGTCGGCCTCCATCTTGGCCAGCTCGCGCGCCATGCGGTTGAAGCCCATGTTGACCTCGCGGATCTCGCTGGTGCGGGTGCTCTCGTCCAGGCGCGAGTCGTACTCGCCATCGCGGATGCGGCCGGCCGCTTCGGCCAGCTCGCGCAAGGGCTGGTTGATGAGGCGCGCGATAAGCGCCGCGCCCAGGGCCGTGGCGGACAGCGCCATCGCCACCCACCACCAGTTGTTGGAGACCGTGATGGAGACCGTCGTGTCGCTGGTGCGCAGCCAGTAACTGTCAGGATCGACGGCAAAGCGCACCCACAGGCCCGGTTCGCCGTTGACGCTGCGTGCCACCACGGTCCCGGGGCCGAGCTTGGCGCGCAGTTGCTCGGCCAGGCGCTCGGCAAAGGGGCTGAAGTTGTAGGGTTCGAACTGGTCGCGCTTCTCGACCACGCGCACCTGTACCAGGTCGTTGCGCGACATGGAGCCGATCACCGCCACGCGATTGATCGCATCGGTGTTGGCCAGCGCCGCGCGCGAGAGGTTGACGAGGCCGGCCAGCTGCTGCGCCGTCTCCAGTGCGCGCGGCTCGGCCTCCAGCGCCTTGAAGGTCTGCTGCCAGGCCAGCACCACACCCACCACCAGCAGGGCCAGCAGCGCGAAAGTGCGCCAGAAAAGAGTGAGCGCTAAATGTGGCCTCGACACCGCGGACCTACGCGGCCGGTGCTTCGTCGGGCACGAACACGTAGCCCACGCCCCAGACGGTCTGGATGTAGCGCGGCTGGGCTGGATCGACCTCGATCAGCTTGCGCAGGCGCGAGACCTGCACGTCGAGGCTGCGATCAAAAGGCTCGAACTCGCGGCCGCGGGCCAGCTGCGCCAGCTTGTCGCGCGACAGCGGCTGGCGCGGATGGCGCACCAGGGCCTTGAGCATGGAGAACTCGCCCGTGGTCAGCGGAAGCATCTCGCCGTTCTTGGCCAGGCGGCGCTGGGCGAGGTCGAATTCGAAGGGGCCGAAGCTCACCGTCAGTGGCTCCTTGCTCGGCGCGCCGGGCGCTTCGGGCGTGGGGCGGCGGCGCAGCACGGCGTTGATGCGGGCCAGCAGTTCGCGCGGGTTGAAGGGCTTGCTCAGGTAATCGTCGGCGCCCACTTCGAGGCCGACGATGCGGTCCACGTCCTCGACCTTGGCGGTCAGCATGATGATGGGCGTGGCGTCATTGGCGGCGCGCAGGCGGCGGCAGATGGTCAGGCCGTCTTCGCCGGGCAGCATCAGGTCCAGCACGATCAGGTCCACCGTCTCGCGCGTCATCTGCTTGTTCAGCGCCTTGCCATCCTCGGCCAGCAGCACGTCGAAGCCCTCCTGCGTGAGGTAGCGGCGCAGCAGGTCGCGGATGCGCGCGTCGTCGTCGACGATGAGAATCTTGTTCGGCTTGGAATTGCCTTGCGGGCCCATGATCGGCTCCCTCGAAAATATGTAACAGACGCATTGTGGCCAGGAATCCTGCGGGTTCAATGCCCCGTTACGCTTTCGTAACAAAGACAGGAGAACTTGTCCACGGGTCGTCGGGGTCTCTCGAATGCACCTCGTGTTTGCGCCACGACCCGACCCCGTGATCACGGATTCTTGACCTTTGTAGACTCTCCCTAGGCATGCGCCGCCCACGACAGTTCACCCTGAACGTACGGCATGCAGGGCTCGTAATGCCCAGGGGTCTCTACATAACGCTGTGCCTGCGTGCACCCGATCTCTGAAGTGAAGTAGCCGAGGAAGGTCAGTTCCTTCATCATGCGGAAGAAGTGGTCCTGAGGCAGCACGGCCTTCTTGCCAGCGCTTCGCGGTGGTGCGCCGGCCATCTTCTGCTCTTGGTCGAAGGCCGCGAGCACGGCCAGGCGCTGTGCGGGGCTGGCTTCCATGAAGGAGCGCGAAGTGGCCTTTTGCGTGACCGCTTCGATCTGCCGCATGCCATCACGGAACATCGCTTGCTGCGGCGCGCGGTAGCAATCGATGACCATCACCACCATGAAGGCGCCGACCTTGGCGGCCTTGGCGCCGGGTGTCTTCGTTTCGGGAATGATGGTCTCGGCGATCTCGTCGAGAAAAGCGATGTCCGCAGCGCTGAAGCTACCGGTGCTTGCGGACGGGGTCTCCATCGCTGCGAGCAGATCACCGCTTGCGATCAGCATCGAGCCGCCGAGGAGGGCGCTGACGCGTGCAATGGCTTGTCGACGGTCCATGTCAAAGGTTCCCCCGCTTGAGTTCCGCCACCGCGAAATCCGCCGCCCGTGCCGTCAAGGCCATGTAGGTCAGCGACGGGTTCTGGCACGCCGAAGACGTCATGCACGCGCCATCCGTCACGAAAACGTTCGGCGCATCCCAGACCTGGTTGTGCGCGTTGAGAACCGAGGTCCTGGGGTCGCGCCCCATGCGAGCCGTTCCCATCTCGTGGATGCCCATGCCGGGCCAGTAGCCGGCGTCGTAGGTGGAGACGTTCTTCAGGCCGCATTGCTCCAGCATCTCGGCCATGTCGTTCATCATGTCCTTGCGCATCAGCCGCTCGTTCTCGCCGGTAGCGCAATCGATCTTGAGCACGGGCAGGCCCCATTTGTCCTTGCGCGTGGGGTCGAGGCTGGCCTGGTTCGCATGGTTGGGCAGCATCTCGCCAAAGGCCGTGGAGCCGAACTGCCAAGGGCCCGGCGTCGCGGCCTCGTCCTTGGCAGCGGCACCGATACCCAACTCGGCCACGCCGCGTGACCAATCCGAGCGCGCGGCGCTGCCCTGGTAGCCGAAGCCGCGCAGGTAAGCGCGCTTGTCGCCGAAGAGATTGCGATAGCGCGGCACGTAGATGCCGGTCGGGCGGCGGCCCTCAAAATACTTGTCGTCCAGTCCCTCGATGCGGCCTTGCGCGCCGACGCGGAAATGATGGTCCATCAGGTTGTGGCCCAGTTCGCCCGAACTGCTGCCCAGGCCGCCGGGCCAGATGTCGGTGGCCGAGCGCATCAGCAGCCAGGCCGAGTTCAGCGTGGAGGCGCAGACGAAGATGATCTTGGCGCTGTAGTCGACGGTCTCTTCCGTGATGGCGTCGATCACCCGCACGCCGCTGGCCTTTTTGAGGTTCTTGTCGTACAGCACTTCGGTGACGATGGACCAGGGCTTGAGCGTCAGGAGGCCGGTCTTCACCGCTGCGGGCAGCGTCGATGATTGCGTGCTGAAGTAGCCGCCATACGGGCAGCCGAGCCAGCAGGCATCGCGGTACTGGCAAGGTGCGCGGCCTTCGAGCGCGCGCGTGGCGTTGGCCGTGCGGCCGATGATCAGGCGACGCTTGCCGCCGTAGTGCTTGCCCAAGCGCTCGGCGATCTGCGCTTCCCCGCAGTTCAGCGGCATGGCGGGCTGAAACCGGCCGTCGGGCAACTGTTCCAGCCCTTCGAGGGAGCCCGAGATGCCCGCATGCTTCTCCACATGGTCGTACCAGGGCGCCAGTTCCGCGTAGCGGATGGGCCAGTCCACCGCGATGCCGTCGCGCGCATTCGCCGCGAAGTCATGGTCGCTCCAGCGGTAGCTCTGCCGGCCCCACAGCAGCGAACGGCCACCGAGCTGGTAGCTGCGGAACCAGTCGAAGCGCTTCGTCTCCGTGTAAGGCGAGGCCTGCTCATCCACCCACCAGGCCGAGTTGGTCTCGTTGAGAAGATCGCGGCGCAGCACCTGGAAGGCATCCTCCAGCGCCACCGTGCGCCGGCCGCGGTGCAAGTATTCCCACGGCCCCTTGGTGGCGTTGACGTAGTCCTTGACGTGCTCGACATTGCGCCCTCGTTCGAGCAACAACACGCGCAGGCCCTTCTCGGTGAGCTCCTTGCCAGCCCAGCCGCCGGAGATGCCGGAGCCGACCACGATGGCGTCGTATGTGTTGATGTTGCTTGTCTTCATGCGTGTCGCTTTGGAACCATGTGAAGCCGTGCGCGATGCTAGCGCCTCACAGACGCCACTGGAACGAGGCGTTAGCATCGCGGCCATGCTGCGCACATTCATGGCTTTCTCGCTGCTTTTGAGCAGCCTCGCATCCCACGCCGACTGCGGACCCGAGGCCCTCGGCACCAGCCGTGTGCTGCAGTTGCCGCGCACTGCATCGGCCTACGGCACCTTCCAGCATCCGGCCCTCCCGCTCGCGCCGGGCGAGGTGGTGATCACCTTTGACGACGGCCCGCGGCCCGCGTCCACCGCGACTGTCTTGCAAGTCCTGGCCGCGCAATGTGTGAAGGCCACCTTCTTCATGCTCGGCCAGGAGATGCTGCGCTTCCCCGAACAGGCTCGTCAAGTCCGCGCCGCTGGCCACGCGGTGGCCGCACATGGCTTCATTCATCACCACTTCCCGACGCTCAAGCCCGAGGATCAACTGGCCGATCTGAAGCTGGAGCTGGAGGCCTTCCGCACGGTGTTCGGCTTCGAGCCGCCGGCCTGGCGCTTTCCGTATTTCGAGGAGTCGCAGCCGCTGATGGATGAACTGGCGAGGCAGCAGTTCACCATCATGTCCGCCGACCTGGCCATCGACGATTGGCTGCCCGATCAAGGCCCGGAGATGCTGGCCGCTCGCATGCTGGAGCGCCTGCGCGAGAAGAAGGGCGGCGTCATCCTCATGCACGACGCGCAGGACCAGACGGCCAAGGCGCTGCCGCTGCTGCTGGCCAGCCTCAAGCGCGAGGGCTACAAGGTCGTGCAGCTGCGTTGGGATTGATGTTGAGGGTCCTCGCCATCGGCGGCAGCCTGCGCCGCGCCTCCATCAATGCGGCCTTGCTGCGCGCCGCGGCACGCCTGGCGCCGCCCGGCATGGAGCTGATCGTCTTTGACGGCGTCGGCAAGCTGCCGCTGTTCAACCCTGATCTCGAAGCCGATTTGCCTTTGCCAGTTCGCGCTCTGCACGAGGCCGTTGCCAGCGCCGATGCGCTGCTCATTGCCAGCCCCGAGTACGCGCACGGCGTGACCGGCAGCATCAAGAACCTGCTCGATTGGCTGGTGAGCTTCGAGCCCTTTGTGGGCAAGCACGTTGCAGTGCTCAACGCCTCGCCGCGCGCCCATCATGCGGACGATGCCTTGCGTGAAACGCTCAGGACCATGTCCGCGCGGGTCGTCCAGCCGGCCTCGCTGAGCGTCGCCTTGCTGGGCGCCAGGCTCGATGAAGACGGCATATTGGCAGACCCGGAGGTCTCGGCCAGCATCCACCGCGCCTTGCATGCCTTGAAGCAAGTGGTGAGCGAAGGCGAGATGGGGCAGGGGCCTGCATCGGCCATCACCTGAGGCCAGGATCGGGCCTGCGAGACAACCCAGGATCAAGCGCGGCTGGGTTGCTTCATACCGGCACCGACCATCTCGCGGAACTTTGCGATGTCAGCCTCCGAAGCAAAGAAGCGCTTGGGGATGGGCCGGTACATGTTGTCGGACATGTAGAGCAAAAAGCCGGCCTTGCCTTCCTTCCATTTCAGGTAATCGGACCAAAGTGTCTCGATCACGGCGCCTTCGGTGGTGAGTATGAGCCGGCTTCCATCGGCCAGGAAGCTGCATTCGCGCTGCAAGTCCTTGCGCTGCCGATAGGTCTTGCGGCCTCGGTAAGGCACCTGAACGCCAAAGGCCAACGCGCGAAGTAGGCCAGTAGCCCGAGCATCGCCCAGCCCGTCCATCCAGGACCACCGCGTTGCTTGAAAAAGGCGTAGCACAGCGCCCAGACAAACAGCAGCACCAGCAATGCGCCCAAGATGCCCAGGCTGCGTCGCGGGCGCAAGTGAATCCAGTAGGCGGACACGAGGTCTTGAGGGCTATAGAGGCCACGGAGAATCAACACGGGAGTTCAGGCCTGAGCCGAGGTGATGGGCGCATTCTGCCGAAGCATGCCGTTAGCATCCTGTCCATGAAAGCCCTGACCTTCTCCCAATTCGGCGGCCCCGAAGTCCTGCAGTACATCGAGGTGCCTGACCCCCACCCGGCGGCGAACCAGGCGCTGGTGAAGCTGCACGCCATCGGCCTGAACTTCGCCGACGTCTACCGCCGCCAGGGGCGCTATCACCTGCGTGGCGAGCCGCCCTATATCGCCGGCTACGAGGGCGCGGGCGTGGTCGTCAGCGCGCCGGCCGGCAGTGGTCTTGCGGCGGGTGATCGGGTCGGCTTTGCCGACTCGCCCTTTGCCAACGCGGAGCTGGCCGCGGTGGATGTGGAGCGCCTGATCCGCCTGCCCGCTGCGATTGATTTCGACACTGCCGCGGCCTCGCTGCTGCAGGGGTTGACGGCACAGTTCCTGGCCAGCGACAGCCACGCGCTGAAGGCCGGCGAGACGGCCCTGGTCCATGCCGCGGCCGGCGGCGTGGGCGGCCTCCTGATGCAATGGGGCGCCGTGCGCGGCGCACGCATGATCGGCCTCAGTTCCAGCGAGGCCAAGGCGGCCGTGCTGCGCGAGCGAGGGGCCGAGGTGATCGTCGTGCCGCCGGGCGCTTCGATCAGCGGCGCGCTCACGGGCTTGCCGCCGCTCGACGTGATCTATGACTCCACTGGCACGACCCTGCTCGAATCGCTGGAGCAGGTGCGCATCGGCGGCGCCGTGGTCTTCTACGGCATGGCCGGCGGCCAGCCGCCTGCCGTGCCGCCCAGCGTGCTGATGGACGGCTCCAAGCATTTGGTCGGCGGTGACCTCTGGAATGTGCTGACCAGCGCTGAGCAGCGCCAGCGGCGCGCGGATGAACTCTTCAGCCTGATGGCTTCGGGCCGGCTGAGCCTGAGCATCGCGGCGCGCTTTGCGCTCAGCCAAGGCGGGGCTGCGCATGCGCTGCTGGAGGCGCGCGGGACGGTGGGGAAGGTGTTGCTGATGCCTTAACGCGCATGCCTGCGCCGGCGCCACCACAGCAAGCCCGCGCCGCCCAGGCACAGTTCAACAGACCCGGGCTGCGGCACAGGCTCGGTGCCGCAGCCGTAGCCGCTCCGTGTGCTGCCGGTGGAAAACGTGGCTGAACGCATGCGCCATGACCTCGTCGCCCATGAGGCGGGCGTGCCATGCGCGCGCCAGCCCAAGCAAGCCCGCGGCGCCCCCGAGGGCTTCGAACAAGGTCCCGGCGTGCATGGCCACTAAGCCTTACGCGACAGGCATGACTTCATATGCCTAGGAGTCCGCGCGGCAGAACATTTGTGCAGACGCTCGGAGAGCGTCGGTGAGGCCTTTGACGCCTCGCGGCGCTTGCACGACGTGTAGTTCGCTTCCATCAAGACCACGGGGGCCCTGTATGGG